>CESO01028421.1_pt1 | contig 16737 bp, 10 predicted proteins | sample 356341 | NCBI WGS metagenome assembly CESO01 (sample SAMEA2621812, study PRJEB7988) | marine metagenome | biome: marine biome (ENVO:00000447); feature: deep chlorophyll maximum layer (ENVO:xxxxxxxx); material: "saline water (ENVO:00002010), including plankton (ENVO:xxxxxxxx)" | depth 35 m
GTGGAAGGTGTCTCCTTTGCAAAAATAGTGATCTGTTGGATCGATGCCGTTGAGAAGAAAGTTCTTTCGAGTCCAGTCGAGGTAAACTTGTGAGAGGTCGAGAGAAGAGGTGATTGCGCCGGCAGCAGCTGCGGCGATCGAGAAGAATCCAGTATAAGAAAATGTGTTCAAAACGGTTTGTCCCGGTTTAACCATTTTTCTTAATGCCTCGCGGTTGTTTCTTTGATCAATAAAGATCCCCTGGGAGTAGCCGGACTTGAAGGAAAGGCGGCATTTTAATCCGTTTTCAAGACCGGTGAAGAACTCGGGAAGTTCTTCACCATAAATGTGAACAGGTGATTCCTTTTGGTGTTGGTCTAGTCTTTTCCAATAGAGGGGCTTTTCGTAGCGAGTGAGGATATCACTTACCTCACCTGCCAAATTAGATCCATTAGTAGAAATAAGCCAGGCTTTGCCATACTGCTCGAGGATGTGTCCATTGAGATTATCGCCTTGTCCATCAATCAGGCGGATCAGGCTTGTTTCTCTATTTTTTAGGCTTTCACGCCTTTCGAGAGAGCGTGAGATGATTTCATGAAGGCGAGGGTTGGACATTGCGCGTGGCCGTTCTAGCATCGCTAGCGAAATGAGCGAATGGAAATCCCTTCTTGATGATGCTATAAGCCGTGGTGACGTTTCTGTTGAGGCTGGGGCCAATATCAATCTCTATCTTCAGGGTGCGAATTCTCCGGTAGGTCCAGCTGCCATCTTGGAGCTACTCAAATCCTGTGAATGGCAGGAAATCGATGATCGATTCTTTAAGAAAATGGCCTTCGGGACTGGTGGTCTGCGCGGTCGGACGATCGGAAAAATCGTCACACGGGCCGAGCGAGGGGTGGGTGGGCCGCTTGATCGACCAGAGCATCCTTGTGTGGGAACTGCTTCAATGAACTTTTTCAATCTCAAGCGTGCCATGATTGGCTTGGTGAGATATGTGAAGAAGGCTTCTTCTAGGGAAGGGCGTCCGTCGCTGGTAATCGGCCATGATAGCCGTCATTTCTCTCGTGATTTCGCGGAAACCTGCGCTAGAGTTGCGACTGATCTAGGGTGTGATGCTTATCTTTTTGAAGCGGAGCGTGCTACGCCGGAAATCTCCTTTGCAGTTCGTTACTTGCGCGCTGATTCGGGTGTCTGTCTCACGGCAAGTCATAACCCATCACATGATAATGGCTTTAAAGCCTACATTGATGATGGCGGGCAATTAGTTGAGCCCCACGCGACTAGGGTGATTAACGAAGTCAACGCATTGGAGAGTGAAAATTATGAAGTTCTTCCTGAGGATGAAAAAGGCCAATTAACCATTCTTGGAGCCGAGATGGACCGGACCTATATGGATAAGTTGAAGACGGTGCTCTTACGCCCAGATTTGCTTGAAGCGAGGAGGGCCAAGGTCGTCTATACTAACCTTCACGGAACTGGAGGGGTGATTATCGTGCCGATGCTTCGCGAGCTTGGGTTTGAAGTCGTCACGGTGCCCGAACAAGACGGGCCAGACGGAAGGTTTCCAACAGTCGAATCCCCTAATCCTGAGAATGCTCCAGCTCTGGCAAGGGGGATTGCATTGGCCGAGGAAGTGGGTGCGGATGCGGTCATCGCAACTGATCCAGATTGTGACCGTATGGGTGTTGCGATTCGAAATGATGTGGGTGAAATGGAGTTATTAACAGGAAATCAGATTGGTTCCTTGTTGGGCTGGTATCGTATCAAGACGATGTTTGATCTTGGTTGGATCACTGAGAGTAATCGAAGCCGGGCAGTTCTAATAAAAACATTAGTGACAACTGATTTACAACGGTCTATCGCTGAAAAATACGGAATTAACGTAATAGATACATTGACCGGGTTTAAGTATATAGGGGAGAAGCTAAAGAAGTATGAGGAAGCGATTCCAAATGAAAAGAAAGGTGATTATCGAAACTTGACCGAAGAAGAGAGTCGGAAGCTTCGATTGGAGTATTCGAAGTTTTTCGTTTTCGGTGGAGAAGAGAGCTATGGCTATCTTGGGAGTGATTTTGTTCGGGACAAAGACGGGAATGCCTCAGCTGTAATGTTTGCCGAATTGGCTGCTTACGCTATGAGTAAGGGCACTACGATTGCTGGGCTTCGTGATCAAATCTGGGGTGAATATGGAGTTCATCTGGAGGATGGAAAATCGCTTGTGATGGAGGGGGGAGAGGGGGCGCGGAAGATCGCTGCCTTGGTGAAATCTTACAGTGTGGATCCTCCAGCGATAGTCGATGGTTCGGATGCCATTGCGGTGAGAGACTACGCACGAGGGGGATTCTACGATCAGGAGGGGGATGAGCTTCCCGAAGCTTCAATGCTTTTTGTGGATTTGGCGGATGGGCGTCGATTTGCGGTCCGACCCTCTGGGACCGAACCGAAAATAAAATATTACCTTTTTGGGAAGGGTGAAAATAAAGATGGGGTTCAGAAGTCGTTGGATGCACTGTGGGAAGCCTTGGAGGAAGACGCTTATCAGCGTATGGAATGATGGTCCGTTTTTTAAGAATCTTGGTAGCGGTTTTAAGCGGGGTAGCTCTCGCTTTTAGCTTTGCGCCATTTGATGAGGCTTGGATGGTGTGGGGGTGGATGTGGTTGTTGCTCCCTTTGCTTTGGACGGTGACGGGTAAGAGGCATTGTCTTAAAGGTTTTGGCTTGGCTTGGTTAGCTGGCATGGGGTTCTGGGTGATTAATCTCAAGTGGCTTGGGACAGTGACTTGGCCAGGAGCTTTGGCCTTGTCAGCTTATCTTTCCGCTTACTTTGGGTTATTTGGGGCCTTTGCCGCAGGTTCAGTTAATCCTTGGCGGGTGAAGTATGAGAGAGCTAAGACAATTCGTGATCGGGCGCACCAAAGTTTGCGTAGCCTTGGTTATGCTACTTTGCTTGGAGGGTTTTGGTGTGGGCTTGAGTGGGTGCGAGGTTGGCTCATGACGGGGTTTGGTTGGAATGGCCTAGGCGTGACGTTTGCCAAAAATCTAATTTTGGCGCAGAACGCTGAATATGTTGGAGTGATCGGGCTTTCATTCCTACCGGTCTTTTTTAGCGCAGTGGCGGTGCAGACGGCGCGGCGTTTTCACCAACAGTTTCGAGCAAATGAGGTGAAGGTTTTTCATTGGGATTTCGCGACCGCGCTGTTGGTGATTATGTTGGCGTTTACTTGGGGAACTATTCGGCTTTCTTCGGTTACAAATGAGCCAAAGATCGAAGGTCGTGTTTTGATGGTGCAACAGGATATTCCGCAGTTTGCCGACAAGATTTTATGGGAGCCCTCAAAAATCGTAGGAGGTTTTGAGGATTTGACGACAGAGGGTATGGAGGAGGTTTTCCGCGAAGCTGCAAAAGCTGTGCGAGAGACCGAATCGGATAAGGAAATCGTGGGGATCAGGATGCCTGATCTTGTGATTTGGCCGGAAGCATGTTTGCCCGCCTTTCTTCATGGAAAGGAAAACGGGTCAATAGTAGGAGGGCCGGAAGTTGAGAGTGTTTTTGAATATATTCACAGCTTAGGAGATTTTACCTTCGTGCTTGGGATGAATGAAGTGTGGGGTGAAACGGCGGTTGATCCAGAGGTGGATGTCTTCAACTCTCTAATTATGGATGATGGAAAAGGGGTGAGGCAGACTTACCGGAAGAATCATCTTGTCATCCTTGGTGAGTTCATTCCAGATCTCCCATTTTTGCATGACTTATATTTTCGAACAACGGGTGTGGAATTTGGAAAAGGATTGAGCCGTGGTGATGTTTTTGAACCTTTGGAGGCAGAAATTGGAGGTCAACCGATTGGTGTAATTCCTTCGGTCTGCTTTGAAGATACTGTACCTCGATTGACCCGAAAGTTTGTGCGTAATGGGCCCCAGCTTTTGGTGAATATTACGAATGACGGATGGTTTCAGGAAAGCGAGGGGTCTGTGCAACATTTCCGGAATGCCCTGTTTCGTAGTATCGAACTGCGGCGACCGACGGTTCGATGTGCTAATCGCGGTGTTACCGGGGTCGTTACCTTAGCTGGTTCGCTGGTCGATCCTTACACTAAAAAGACGCGCCACCTTGCAAATGAGAATGGAAGTTACTTCCATCGCGGATACTTATTAGCCACCGTTTATATTCCTTCGGAGGGTGAGATTACGCTTTACGCAGCTTTTGGTGATTGGTTCGCGGTAAGCGGCTTGATCGCGGTCTTCCTTTGGTTTTTTTTGATTTTTCTCTCTAAGAAGACGAAGGAAGGCTGACTTACGCGATTCAGAGAAAGCTCTAGACTAAACCCATTCAGATCTACTGTGACTCAAGGGAAAAGAATGGCGCTACAGTTGTCACAGTGGGCGATAGCAGCTCCGGACTGCGCGAGCGCGTAGGTTGCAGGTGTGACCTGGACGTGGCAGGAGGTGCAGCTCCGCTCGCTAGTGACCCGAACAACAGCATGGCTTTCTCTTTTGTTATAAAGCCGATTATAAGTATCGAGAAGATCTTCGTCATCGATCTGGGTGACAAGGCTTTCGCGAGTTGTTTTGGTTTCCGTTAGCCCAGCTTTGCGGTCATCAAGGCGCGCTTGAAGTTCCGCTATTTCTTCATCCACTAGTCCCTGAGTCTTGGCTAGGTTTTGTTCGGCGTCAGTGATTTTCGATCGGAGGTCATCGGCTGTCTCCATCAGCTCAAGCTCACGAGTCTCAAGCTCGTCGACTTCGTTTTCGTAACGAACTACTTCTTCGCCTAGCTTAGTATATTCGTCATTTTTCTTTGTCTCAAATTGCTGGTTCTTGAGGCGATCAATTGTGTTTTTTCGAGTGCCAACATCGAGTTCGACATTCTTAATTTCGATTTCGTTGGCTTGAAAATTTGATTTGGCGGTGGCTAGGGTTTGAGTGTTATTGGCGAGGCGATCCTTGGCGGCTTCCTGCAGTTGAGGAATTCGAACGAGCTCCGCTTCCAGTGCCTGGATTTTTTGATCGGTGTTCTGAAGGGCGAGCAATTGCTTCACGTCGTCACGCATGGCAAAGAAGTAACGTTTTCGCGGTTCCGGGGGAAGAGGAAAGGAGAATCTTCAGTGTTTCTGTAGAGGGGAGGCGTTTCTCGGGCAGAGGTGGAAGATAATAGTTATCAATACTAGGGGCGAGAGGAGCATCCATTTTCCTGCTAGGACTGATCCTCCGATCACGCAAACGAGTATTAAAGGTTCGATCCATATCCTCCGGAGATGGAGAAGCGAAACGAAAGTTACGAGTAGGGCGAGTTCGAAAGATAATGGCCAGCGTTTGTAGGTGTGTCTGTGAACGGCTTTTTGGGAGAGCGCCTGCCTAATTTGACCTTCTAGGCCGTAAGTTGACTTTGGGGTGCTGGAAGGAGTGATGATCTTATAGGTTTCAGCTTGTTCAGGGTAGATTTGAAGAATTGAAGCGGATTTTTGCACTTGCTCATCGTTTGGAAGAGCGGCTTGCCCTTTCTGGTCTAGTTTTAAAATAGTGCCTTTGATCCCTAGGCGCAGGTAGCCGTCTTTTTCTAAAATAAGTTCTGCGGAGTTTAGACGGTGAGATTTCAGAATACTGGCAAGAGTGAGACTCGGTAGAATATGATTGTCCCAGCGAACGAGCATTGGAACGAGTGTTTGATCTCCGTCAGATTCTAATTTCAGGCCTCTTATTTCGGAGATTCCAAAAGAATTGGAGTTAATCGAAGAAGGGCGCCGGATGTAGTCAATTTTGGGAAGATCAAATCCAGCGGGAATTTTGAGTGGAATAGCGGAGGGTTTGAGGTATTCCGGAAGCGGGGCTTCAGAGTTGATAAATTCTGCCTGAAGACCAATTACCAAGGAGGGGGTTTTGTCAACTTGTCCTTGTAATGCAAGAATAGCCAGCTCGGAGGCATCGTCCCAAGAGAGAGACGAAGTGATGACGGTAAGACGATCATCATCAAGTCGTGTTTGAGCGAGAAATTGTGCCCATTCGATGGAGCTGCCCCCGTCGGGTCCCATGATATCTAAAGATTCCTGATCGAGTAAGTAGCTCTTAATGTTAAGGTTAGCTTCAGGATCGGGCGTGAAGTCTAGGCAGGTCAGTTGAAATTTCTTGGACTCACTCCGGTCCACAAATGAATAATCTTTTTGAAATCGCTCGGGAAAGACGAAGGAGGACAGTTCAATGCGGGCAAGGGCGGCGATTTCTGGTAATTTGGTCAGCAATCCTCCCCCTGCGATAAGCGGAAGAAGGAATGACAGAGACGGCCGAAGAGATGGCATAATTATGGCAGAGATCTAGCACGATTATTACCTCTAGTCGAGGAAAGGACCGAGTGCGTCTTCCAATGGGGTGTCATCAATAACCTCTTTGAGGAAGCCAACGGCAGCAGGAATTTGAGCAAGATACCATTCGTCATTCTCGTTGTGGCCAATGTTGGAAAAGGCTCCCAGCGCCTGCATAAGCCTCTGGGCTGCGCAGTCTTTAAGAATAGGTTGAATAGGCTCTTCCTCGCAAATCTCTTCCCAGAGCTCGAGGAGCTTTCGACGATCTTCGAGCGAGTGATTCATATAGGGGTCGTAAAGTAGCGAGGCGAGGTCATATTCCTGACGTCCCATGCGTAGCCCTTGAAAATCGATCAGGTAGGTGGTCCCGCTATTGAGCATGAGATTTTGTGACTGGAAATCGCGATGCACCATGTGAGGTGCTGTAGCGCCGAGTCGTTTGGCCAGACCTTGCAGGATAGGGTTTTCAGACAACGCCGATGAATCCTTGCCGAGATGAGTTTCAATAAAGTGCTCAAAGAAATATTCCTGCTCCCAACGATACAGAGGCTCATCGAAGGTAGGTTGAAGTTCAAAGTCTTTGGGTGGACGAGTGTAGAGAAGCTTGTCTAGTTGCTCGAAAGCGGAGCGGTAGTAGGGCTCGCGCTTCTCGAACGGACTATCCTTGAGGCTGAGGAGGTCCTGATCGCCTAGATCCTCGATGAGCGCTACCTGGCGTCGGGTGTTATCGTAAAGGACGTCCGGGATATTTAGGCCTGCCTCCTTTAGGAATTCAGCAACAGGCAGAAAGTTGGCGTTATCTGATCGTTCGAGAGTGTAGTGAATTCCAATAAAACTCGGATAATCATCTGGGCTGATTCGAATGATGGTCCGACCAGAAGCACCTTTTTGGATTGGCTCCATGAGGACGCGGTGGGTTGGCGCGAGATCTAGGTGGGCTCGAACGGCTGTGAGCAAGGTGTCGGCAGGCATCTTTAGTAAAGCGGAATTTTAGAGATCGGCGCTCTTATGCACGCCCGATGTTGGGGAATTGCTGTGAACGATGCAATTTGTCAATTCCGCATCCTGCAAAACATGAGTTCCCGGCCAGAGGATGCTGTCCTTGATAATGGCGCCTGACTCGACGATGACGTTCTGAGCGACCCATGAATTTTGAATGTTAGCTGTGTCAGATATGTGAGCTTCCTTCGATACTTTGGGGGTAATAGCAAGACTTGCCTCCAGATATGTTTCACGCGTCCCGAGGTCCAGCCACTTTGGATGGCCCTTTACGTGATATGCTCCCAGTTCGCCTTGTTTGATCAGTTCTACGAAGGCTGGAATAATAGAAATTTTTTCGTTTGGCGGAATTAGGTCGAGGATTTCGGGGTCGATCACGTAAATCCCTGTAAACTGATGGGTTCCCTGCCGTTGATGAATTAAGCCACGGACATCTGTCACGCGGTGACCCTCTGCGGTTATCCGTAAATCCGGTCCATGATCTCGCACTGCCAAAGTTGCGGTGTTGTTAGAGGCCATATGACCCGTCATGAGGCGATCAATCGACAAATCGGTGATGATATCACCATTGTAAACCAAGACAGGGTCACCCTTGATCCAATCGGCGATATTTTTAATTCCACCGCCAGTTTCTAGGAGTTCTGGCTCATGGAAAAAGGTGAGATTAGCACCTCGATATTTTCCGTTCGGAAAGAACCTGTCCCAAGTCTCGTGTAGATGGTGCGTGTTGATGGCGAAGTCGGTGATCCCGGCTTGGAGGCAATGGTCAAGAGCGTGGGTGATCAGGGGGCGGTTGGCAAATGGGATGAGTGGCTTGGGAAGAGTTTTGGTCAGCGGTTGGAGCCGGGTTCCGAGTCCGGCTCCGAGGAGGAAGGCTTTGCGCATGAGCAAAGAATGATTTGATCAAGAGGCGATTGGAAGGAACAATCTGGCTATCGCGCATGAGCTGCGCCTAAAATCTTATGAAAAAACTCCTCGTTTTCCTTTTGCTGTCTGCTCCAGCTTTTGCTCTTCCCGATGGTTATGAAATTTCAAATTGGGCTGAGCCTTTCGAGGTTGACTACCCGACTGCTCTTACTGCTGCGGCTGATGGGACTGTTTATGTTTCAGTCGATAAAAACGGTTCTCTCGGTAAGGAAAAGAATATGGGAAAGATTGTTTCTTGCCGTGATACAAATGGTGACGGTAAAGCTGATCAATTTAAGGACTATGTTCCCAATGTTGATAGCCCGCGTGGGGGGCACTTCGTTAAGGACACCCTCTATCTAATTCATCCACCTTTTTTAAGTTCCTTTCGCGATACGACGGGTGACGGAATTGCAGACGAGCATAAGGTTCTACTTGAAAATATTGGGTTTGGCTTAAGGCATCCTCGCGGCTCCGATCACACTACAAATGGGTGCCGGATGGGTATTGATGGATGGCTTTACATCGCAGTGGGTGATTTCGGGATGGAGGCGACAAAGGGAGCTGATGGTAAAGTTGTGACTTTGCGTGGTGGTGGAGTGGCTCGGGTTAGACCTGATGGGAGTGACCTCGAAATTTACTCTTATCACACGCGCAACATTTGCGACATTGCGATCAGCCCAAAACTCGACCTCTTCACAAGAGATAACACCAACGATGGAAAGGGATGGAATATCCGTGTGCATCACCTCACTAATGGTTCGGAGCATGGATACCCGCGTCTTTACAAGAATTTTACCGATGAGGCTGTAAAGCCAATCCTCGATTTAGGTGGGGGAAGTGGAACGGGTGCTCTTTATTTGGCGGAGCCTGGACACGATGAGCTTCTTCTGACCTGTGATTGGACTACCGGAAAGATATACAATGACAAGGTTTCCGAAAAAGGAGCGAGCTACTCACTTAAGGAGAGCGTTTACATGAATCTCCCCCGGGCGATTGATATTGATGTCGATGGATCCGGTAATCTTTTTGTCTGTGATTGGCGGGGTGGTAGATTCAAGTTTGCAGGTAAAGGAAAGAAGGTGGGGATGGTGCAGAAGCTCACCAAAAAAGGCCTAAAGGGTCAGCCCTTCCCAACGCTGAAAGGGATGACGACCTCTGAACTAGTTTCGCAACTTAAGAGCCCTTCAGCCGTGCGAAGGCTTGAGATTCAGCGTGTGCTCTTGGCTAGAGCTGGGACTGGATCAATAAAGCCTCTCATTAATTTTATTAAGGATTCCCGTTTGAGCATCGAATCTCGAATCGCCGCAATTTTCACTCTTTCCCAAATGAAGGGGATGACTGCAGATCAATTTCTTCAGATCTTTGCAAAGGACTGGAAGGATCTTAAGGAGATTCAGCAGTATCTTACCCGGGCTGCTGGTGATCTAAGTGGAGCGATTTCTAGTGATACCCTTAGTTTGGTTGAGAGAGTTCTTCAATCTGGCGATGAGCGAACTCGCCTGCAGGCTGTGGTGTTTCTGATGAGGACTGGTAATCCAGCAAAAAATGCGACCGCGCAAATCCTTAAGGCGGTGACTGAAGCTCAGGACCCACGCATTCAAAACACTGCTGTTGGTGCACTGGTGGAGATTGGCGATGTGGAAAGCCTTCTGTCCCATGTGAATCGGAAAACAGCACGTCTCGCTTTGATGCGACTTCATCGACCAGAGGTTATTTCTGGGATTGCAGCTAGTTTACAACAATCCAAGGGAAGCGAGCGACTGGGGCTCATTGAGATTCTTGCTCGACTTTTTCATCGTGAAGCAGAGTGGGATCTCAAAGCCTGGTGGGGAACCCGTCCGGATGATCGCGGTCCTTATTTCGCACCTGAGACTTGGGAGGAGACTCCTAATATTAAAGCGGCACTTGAGAGTGTTTTCAATCAACTGGCTAAAACCGATCAGTCGAAAATGCTCGGTATTCTTGGAATCAATCGTGTGCCGGTTTCTGACCTTAGCTTGGGTAAACAGGATCCTTTTGTCATTGCACTTGCGACACCCACTCCTGATGAATCGCAAATTAGAATCTTGACTGGTGCTGCCAAGGATAAGAGGCGGCTCTGGGAGGAAAGAGTGTCTGCCTATCGAGCACTGGGGCGTCTCGAGGAAAAGACTGTTGCAAATCAAGTAGAGATCCTCGGGACGTGGCTTGATCAGGGTGTCAAGCCTGCTGAAGTGGAGCTTGAGCTGAATGATTTTGTGAACCAGCCGGCTCTCATTCTTTCCACGAAAGTCCTTCGTAAAGTAGCAGCCAAGGGTAGCAAATCGGAAAGTAGAGTTGCTTGGAGAACTCTCCTGATTTTCACGCAAAGCCCCCTTATCAAAGAAAATCAAAAGACACCCATTCTCAATATGATCCAAAAGAATCCCCGAGAGGAGGGCTTGTTTCTTGCTCTTGCTGATCTTCTTTTGCCTGGGTTTGATAGGCAGATAGAAAATGCTATCGATAGCGACAACGATACCTTAATTGAAGCTGCGGAACGTGCCAAGAGACTGATCGCGTCGGCCAAAGCAAGTGCTGGAAAAAAACTGGCTAATCTCAAACCTGCGGAAATCACCAAGTTGGCGATGGCATCTACCGGAGATGCGACCATGGGCGAGAAAATCTACACTCGCCAGGGTTGTATTGCTTGTCATGCAGTCGATCAAAAAGCAGTTCAAAAGGGGCCATATCTCGGGTCTGCCGGCAGCAAGTTTACTAAAGATTATCTAATTCAATCTATTCTCGATCCTAACGCAGTGGTCGCGCAGGGATTCCAAACGGAACTCATTACAATGAAGGACAAAACAGCCCATATGGGTTTCGTGACTCGCGAGGAAGATGGTGTGATCGATATTCGAAATATTGCAGGCATCGTGACGCAGCTAAGGGAAGACATGATTGCTAAACGGGATCATCAACCACAATCTATGATGCCTACCGGGCTCGCTTCAACGATTACGGTTGATGAGTTTAATCACCTCATCTCCTATTTGGTTTCGATGAAGGAGTAATTGAAGGACCGGGCAAATAGAGTCTTAAAATTCACCCTTGCCCCGATCCTATTGCTGCCGATATTGCACCTATGAGCGATGATGATAAAGGCGGACCTAAGGAACCAAATTATCCTGATCCCGAGGAAATTAAGAAAACTCTCGAAGGGATGTTTGGCCAATTAGGGAAAGGAGGGTTTTCGTTTTCTGGTGCGGATTCTTCAACATTTACCAACGAAACGAAGGGTGCTGAAGAAAGTTTTGTGGAGCCAGAGATGGACGATATTTTCGAATTTGATCTCCTGCCACGCGATATTAAGGCGCATCTTGACCGTTTTGTGATTCGTCAGGATGAGGCTAAGAAGGCTCTCTCGATCGCGGTTTGCGACCATTATAATCACGTTAAGACCCTCAAATTACAAGAGGAGGAGGGTGAGAAGCTCGAACTACAAAAACAAAACGTTATGGTTGTGGGTCCGACAGGAGTCGGGAAAACCTATCTGGTGAAACATATCGCCGAATTAATTGGTGTTCCTTTTGTAAAGGCGGACGCAACCAAGTTTTCTGAAACTGGTTATGTTGGGGGGGATGTCGATGACCTCGTTCGTGAATTGGTTTCCAAAGCGAATGGTGATGTTTCTTTGGCCGAGTATGGAATTATCTATATCGATGAAGTGGACAAGTTGGCTTCAAGTGGAGGTGGAGGAATGATCGGCCGAGATGTGAGCGGGCGAGGGGTCCAGACGACTCTCTTGAAATTGATGGAGGAAACCGAAGTTCCGCTGCGGAATCCTCAAGATATGCGGGGTCAAATGATGGCAATGATGGATATGCAGAATGGTAAAACGAACAAAGATAGCATTAATACCAAACACATTTTGTTCATCGTTAGCGGTGCATTTTCTGGGCTTGAAAAGATCGTTCGAAAGCGAAGCCAAGCCGCGCAAATCGGATTTTCGACAGAACAGGCTGAGCCGATGATGGATAACGAACTGTTCAAGCATGTCACGACTCAGGACTACATAGATTTTGGATTTGAAGCTGAATTTATTGGGCGGATTCCTGTTCGTGTGGTTTGCGAACACCTAGAGGCTAACGATTTAGAGGCCATTTTAAAGTATTCTGAGGGAAGTCTTTTGCGTCAGTATGAGCGCGAGTTTGAGGCTTATGGGATCGATCTAAAGGTGAAGGATTCCGGGATCACCAAGATCGCTGAAATGGCGGCAGATGAAAAAACGGGTGCCCGTGGCCTGATGACGGTTGGTGAGCGTATCTTGCGCGATTTTAAATATGAGCTACCAGGAACCTCGGTGACCGAACTCGTATTAGATGACGATTTAATAGAGAATCGAGAAAAGCATCTCGGTGATTACCGGGAGTTAGGACAGGAATTAGTGGTGGAAAAGGCTCGCCAAGAAGTGGAGGCTTTCATCCGTGAGTTTAAGGTGAAGCATGGCGTTGTGATCAAGCTTACTGACGAGGCGGTTGCGAAGCTCGTGAAAATGGCTGGTGAACAGGCACGGAGTGTCTTTCAGGTCGCCCGACAGCACTTTAAGGATTACCAATTTGGCTTAAAACTCATCCAAAAAAATACGGGACAGGCAGAATTTGTTCTGACCGAGACGGCGGTGAATGATCCGGATAAGTTCCTCAGTGAACTCGTGGTTAAGTCCTACAAAGATGTGTAACTTATTTGGCAACAAGATCGTAGCCACGGTGATCTTTGATCTCGACTTCAAGGAATTCGCCAACTCTTGAGTCAATAGGAACGAAGATCCGCCCATCGATGTCTGGAGCGTCCCACATTGAACGCGCGATTCCTTCCTCTTCCACAAGGACGCGCTTTTTCTTGCCCAGCTGGGCCTCGTTGATTTCTCCGGCCACCTCATCGATAGCTGAGCTGAGCTCGCGATGGCGCTTTTTCTTGGTTGCGTGGTGAACGTGCCCTTCCATTTTATGGGCGCGGGTCCCTTCTTCCTTTGAGTATTGGAAGATGCCGCAACGCTCGAATTTGAAGTCTTTTATAAATTCTAAAAGCTCTTGATGATCGTCGTCGGTTTCCTCTGGAAAGCCAGTGATGAAAGTAGTCCTTATGGAAAGGTCGGGGATTCCATCGCGCATTCTTTTTAAAAGATCACGAATGTATTTTCCATCGGTTTTCCGATTCATCTTATTAAGCATGTGGTCGGAGATGTGCTGGAGTGGGATATCAACATAGCGAGCGATTTTTGGGCACTCTGCAATCGTTTGAATCAGTTCGTCAGACCAATGGGCAGGATGGGTATAGAGGAGACGGATCCAGAAATCGCCTTCAAGATCGTTTAGGGCACGAAGAAGAGTTGAGAGAGATTCGCCTCGGGTGGAATCGACTCCGGACGTTGGCTTCGGTCGGTTGCCAAGACCCTGCCACTTATCCATCCCAAAGTAGGTAGTGTCTTGGGAGATTAGATTAATTTCTTTCACACCTTGGGCGATTAAGCCCTTCGCTTCTCGAACGATGGATTCTTCAGTGCGAGAGCGATGCTGGCCACGGATTTTGGGGATGATACAGAAAGCGCAAGTGTGGTTGCAGCCTTCAGCGATCTTAATATAGGCCATGTGTTGCGGGGTGAGACGGAACCGCGGCGTGGTGTAGTCTGGGATGTAGCGTGATTTCTCGGTGACCGTGTCGAGAGAGCCGTCTTCTTCAAGATCTCGGTTGAGGGTTTTTCTCACAATAGAGGCAACGTCGGTCACCTGATCTAGACCAATGAAGGCGTCAACTTCTGGAAGAAGACCGGGAAGGTCTTTTTGAAATCGTTGAGAAAGACAGCCTGCAACGATAATTTTTTGTTTTTCGCGTGCTGGGTCTTCTTGCCGCGCGTTAACGGCTTCAATAATTGTCCCAACCGATTCATCTTTCGCAACATCGATGAAGGAACAGGTGTTTATTATAAGCGCATCGGCGAGCTCCGGGTCCGGAACAAGCGTCATCCCTTCATCTTGCAGATGACCGAGCATGATCTCGGAGTCGATGAGATTCTTTGCGCAGCCGAGTGAGATGAGACCGATTTGGGTGGGCATGGATTGAGAAACTTGTGATGAAAGAACTCCGGTGACTTACGCGCAGAAGCTTCGATAGACAAGATTTACAATTAACTGTTAGTTCGGTTGTCGCGAAGATTCAGTGATTGCGTAGACGATCTTGCGAATATTGAATTGTGGCGGTTGTTGCTAGTTGTTGAATTTTCCGGAGGGCAATTGGGCTTTGCTGTTGCTGATAGGACTCAGCGCAAACCAAAGATTCCTCTGCCATGGGACGAAGATTGCCAGTGTCGCATCAAGGTTTCGAGGAGATTTTTTCACTTGGCGAAGGATTGAGATTGGACCCAGCTAAGCGATAGAGGATGGTTCTGTCATGCCTGCGGAGATTACTTCTTTCCTCTTTTCAAAGCCATATGGAACTGCGGTTGTCGATTGGCTTTTAGAAAAGAAGGAAGAATTGCCGGAATTTCTTATTCTTGTGCCCACGGCCGAGAGTGGTCGGCGATTGAGGCAGGGTTTGGCGGAGCGTGGTGCTCTTCTTGCTCCGCGGGTTGCCACAACTGGAACTCTTTTACAAATAGACGATGCTGCCGCCGATTCGGTGGAGGTTCTCGCTTGGACTGAAGCACTTGAAAGTGTGAAAGACTGGGAAAATTACGAAGCGATTTTCCCGGAATCGCCAGCGAGTGACGGACCTGGTTGGGGCTTGGGGCTAGCGAAAGCCTTTGTCGAACTCCGTAAAAGCCTTCAGGAAAATGGTTTAATGTTGAGTGAGGCTGCTCGTCGGGTGAGTGCGCTCGAGCATGATCGTTGGGAGCAGTTAGCGAGGTTGGAAAGAGAGGTGGAAATCCATCTAAAGAATTGGGGGTACGAGAGTAAATCGATCCGACTGGCATCGGGCGATTTGGAGCTTCCGGAAGGCATTTCAAGAGTTGTGGTCGCTGGAGTGTTGGATCTTCCGCCTGTGTTGACTCGATTTTTTGAAAAAATTAAAATCATGGTAAATGTCCTTGTCCCGGATCCAAGAGTGGATGAATGGGGTCGCCCTGGTTTGGAGTGGAATAGGCAAGAGATTCAGTGGCCAAAATCAGGAGGCGTATTCTTAACTGGCGACCCAGGACAGCAGGCTACTTTAGCCGTTGCCAAAGTAGTCGAAGCTGAATCGGAATGTATTAATATTGGGTTAGGCACGGCTGATGAACAAGTCGCGGCAGAGCTAGTGAGATCATTTGCACAAGCGGGATGGGTGATTCATGACCCTGGGGCTTCGCTTCCTTCGTCGCTTGTGGGATGGTTGAACAGCTGGAGGCGTTACCTGCAAAATCCAGGAGTAAAAGAAGTCGTTGATATGTTGGCTTTTGATCAAGGAGCATCTTTGGTCGAGGGTATTCGTTCTCAGCAAGTTGAGGCTCTTTCCTCTCTGCTCGATTCCCACCTTGTCCGAGATCTTTCCGATGTTTCCCGTGCGCGTGAGCTGATCTTTTCTTCTTTGAAGCGCGTAAATACCGAGAGCAAGGGAAAGAGACTGGAGCATCAAGTTAAATTAGCGGTTGTGGCCGAAAAGGTGATGCTTGATTTCGAAGCCCTTCGAAAGAAATTCCTGAATCAAGGCTTCCATAAAGGGATGCGCTCCTTGGCGGGGCGAATTGACCGGAATGATGAGGCGGGGTTACTAGAGTGGCTCGATAAGACGGTGGGGGCGGCTCAGGAGGTGAAGCGACCTCCCGTCTTTTGGATTGAACTCTTGTTGCAAGACCTTGGGCCGCTTCCGGAGCAGGCTCCAGACGAGAGAGTGTTGGATGTGCAGGGATGGTTGGAATTGCTCCATGATCCAGGGAGGCACTTAGTGGTCTGTGGGATGAACGAAGGCTGTGTGCCGGGGAGAGCGAGTAGCGATACATGGTTGCCAGAAAGCGCGCGCGAAGTGCTGGGTTTGCCTCGTGAGGAAAGTCGGGCAGCAAGAGATGCTTATCTCTTGTATGCTCTTCTCGAGATGCGTCGGGAAGATGGGCGAGTAGATTTAATCGTTGGGAAATCGTCGCAAGGAGGTGATGTTTTGATGCCATCTCGACTCCTTTTGACTGCGAAAGGTGAGTCACTAGCACAAGCTGTCGAAAAGCTTTTTGCCGAAGTGGAGCCCCCCGATTCAGGAGTGGCATGGGATTTAGAGCCTCATTGGAAATGGAATCCGCGTAAAAAACTACCGAAGGAGAGGATGTCAGTAACGGCATTTTCTAAATATCTAGCTTGTCCATTTCGCTATTATTTACAGCGGGTTTTAGGTATGAATAAACCGGAGCCCGAGCGCGCGGAGTGGAATCATCGAGATTTCGGTAATGTTATACATGAGGTGCTAGAAAGTTGGGGGAGAAATGAGGTGTTGCGGGATTCGGCTGATGCGGCGGAGATTAGTGAAAATCTCAAAGAATTTCTTGATGGGATTGTGTCTCGAAACTTTGGGGAAGATCGACCTCTGGCCGTTTCCCTGCAGGTTGAATCTATGCGTTTGCGGCTAGGAT
>CESO01059127.1_pt1 | contig 16718 bp, 18 predicted proteins | sample 356341 | NCBI WGS metagenome assembly CESO01 (sample SAMEA2621812, study PRJEB7988) | marine metagenome | biome: marine biome (ENVO:00000447); feature: deep chlorophyll maximum layer (ENVO:xxxxxxxx); material: "saline water (ENVO:00002010), including plankton (ENVO:xxxxxxxx)" | depth 35 m
GGATTAAAACCCATGAAATCAACGTCGTCATTGGAAATGTTTTTGAATATTTTAATTACCATTTCCGGTGTAATCATTTTAGTTAGTTTGGATGTATCAGAAACAATACTATCTACATTGGACCATTCTGCGAATATGGATCCGAGTCCTTCCTTTTTTATTTTATCAGGTTGCTTACACCCACACCCATCTTCATTACATTCACCACATCGTTTCATTTTACTGGCTAAAGTAAATATGTGATTCCATCGTTTATCGGAAGGTTCATTTAACAAATAAGCATATTTTACTTTACTAATTAACAACTTACTACATTTCAAACAAACGACACGCAATATTTTTAATACGGTATTTAAGTATTGAATGTAAAATACGGGTCTCGCTAATTCTATATGACCAAAGTAACCAGGGGTTTTTATATAATCTAGACCATCTGTGGGACACAACAGGCCTGGTTCAAGAACACCCATTCTAGGATCAAATAGACCTCCGATTACAGGTTTATTGTTTATATATGTATCTCTTGAAGTAATTTCAGCAACAGAATTTTTTCTGATTTCTTCAGGTGATAAAATACTAAACTGTATACCAATAATCTTTGCTGCTTTTATATGTTCGGCCATTATTTATCTATATTATATTCATATTCTTTTATTTCAATTTCAAAAAGAATGTTATAAATTGAAATAAAAAAAAGTTTATCATTACAGATAAACCATGCCCAAGTCTTCAGCCTCCGATTCAAAATACAATCTTCGTTCTAAACCAACGGATGCGTTGAAAAAAAAAGGTGATGATGATGATTTTCCAGAAGATGTTGAGAAACTATCTCCAGAAGAATATCAACAACTACTTGCAAAATTATTCCCTTCTAAATATATTCAAAATAAAGTTAAGGAGGAAGAGGAGGAAGAGGAAGTAGAAGAGGATGAGGATGAGGATGATGATTCTAGTGATGAAAGCAGCGACGACAGTAGTGACGACGAAGATGATACTAAAGGAGAAAAAATCAATATTATTCTAACTATTGGGGGGTTGGGAGAAGAGGAAGAAGATAGTGATGATGACGAAGAAGATAGTGATTATGAAACTGTTTCGGATGATGAAGAAGAGGAAGAAGAAGAGTTTTCATATGAAGATTGGAGTAAAAAGGAGTTGCGTGGAGAATTAAAAGATCGTGGAATAATTTACAAAGGCGGATCAAAAAAAGAGATGATTCGTTTTCTAGAGGAGGACGATGAAGAGGAAGACATTCCCTACGAAGAGTATACAAAAGAAGAATTGCGTGAAACGTTGAAGATGCGTGGGATTAAATATACTAAAGGAACAAAGAATAAAGAAATGATAAAACTATTGGAACAAAATGATGCGGAAGAAGCGGTTAAAGCAGTAAATAAAATGATGAATAAAAAAAAGACTGTAAATGCTAAAAAAGAGGCAGCAGCGGAGGCGGACGAAGAGGCGGATGCAGCGGATGCATTGTTGGAAATGAAGCATGGGAAAAAGGAATCCCTTACGGATGTTCATGTGTTGTCGCAATTTAAAGAATTGGCGGATAAATTAGCTGAGAAGGATCGTAAAAATAAATTGCTGGGCAAAGCAAAATCGCATATAGAGTCCATGGAAAAGGAAGTAGAAAAGGATAAAAAACGTAAGGAGAAAAAGGAGAAAGAAAAAAATTGCAAGACCTTTAAAAAAATGATGAAAGGGAAAAATTTTATGGATGATAAAAAATATTTTGAAAAAATGGAATTAGATCAACAAAAAAAGGTAATTGAAGAATTTGAAAAAGTCAATGATAATCACAACCAAACAGTGCCTTATCGTTTTCAAGTACTACAATCTGATATACCTCATATGCATAAATATTCTGCAATCAAAAAAATCAATAGTCTCCGCTATATGACTCCTGGAGAAGGAGAATATTATAAACTAAAATATTGGGTGGATGGTTTTATGCGCATTCCATTTGGAGAAACAAATACACTACCACTGGCGATAGAAGATGGTATTGATAAAACACACGAATTTATGTTTCAAGCAAAACAAATTCTGGACGATGCGGTCTACGGACTAGATGATGCAAAAATGCAAATCATGCAAATGATTGGTCAACTCATTACTAATCCAAAATCAGTAGGAACTGCTATTGCTATTAAAGGACCTATGGGTACAGGCAAAACTACATTGGTACGAGAGGGTATTAGTAAAATTCTTCAACGCCCCTTTGCTTTTATAGCTTTGGGCGGTGCTACAGACAGCAGTTTTCTGGAGGGTCATTCCTATACGTATGAAGGTAGTAGTTGGGGAAAAATTGTAGACATCTTGATGCAAAGCAAGTGTATGAATCCAGTGTTCTTCTTTGACGAATTGGATAAAGTAAGTGATACACCAAAAGGAGAGGAAATCATAGGCATCTTGACTCATTTGACGGATACGAGTCAAAATACACAATTTCACGACAAATACTTTTCCGAATTGGATTTTGATCTAAGTAAAGCGTTGTTTATCTTTAGTTATAATGATGAAAGTAGAGTTAACCCTATTCTACGAGATCGTATGTATCGTATTCAAACGCAAGGGTATGAAACCAAAGATAAACAAATCATTACCAAGCAGTATATGGAACCGAAAATATATGAAAGTGTAAAAATGACTAAGGGTGATGTAGTCATAGACAATGAAATTATTAAGCATATTATTGAAAAATATACGGATGAAGAAAAAGGAGTAAGAAATTTGAAACGGTGTTTAGAAATAATTTACACAAAATTGAATTTGTATAGGTTGATGAAACCAAATTCCCAATTATTTAAAGAAGAAAAATCATTGGAAGTACAGTTTCCATTTACAGTTACAACCGAAATAGTTGATAAACTCATTAAATCAACAGATAAGGTAGAAAAAACATATTTAAACTTTTACATTTAACGAGTATCTATAAAATAATAATATAAATACTTTATAATGAATGATATAGACGTTTTTGTAATAGCGGGTGGTAAATGCGGAAGTACTACGCTTAAAAAAACTTTTTCCACCATAGAGTTAAAAACAATAAAAGCTCATAATCCAACATGTTTTAATAAACATTTTGGATATGAAGGATTTTATGATACGTTAATAGAATCCAGTAAAAATAAAAAATTAATTATAATAGATGCATATCGTACACCTATAGAAAGAAAAATTTCTAGTTTTTTTCATAATGGTGAACGGAAAATTCCTAATTTTCTTAGTATGAATACAGAAGATCAAATTGAATTATTTAATAAGGACTATTTATATAGTATAGAAGACGAACATATCATTAATGAAATATATTTAAAATTAAATATTCCTCAAATAGTGTCATATGACTTTAACCGTGAATATCTATATCAATGTTATAAAAATTTTATAATTGTAAAATTACATTATAGAGATATTAAAAATTGGGGGGAACGTTTAACGGAAATATTCAGTAAACCTATTACAATAGTAAGTGCTAATGTTAGTGAAAATAAACCTTATTACGAACATTATAAAGACTTTTTAGAAAAATATAAAGTTCCAAAACAGTATATAGAAGAAACACTTGTAAATGATATAGAATTTAAAAAATATCAAACACCGGAACAACAAACAGAATATATAACTATGTGGTTAGAGAATTCTATTTAATGAATAATTATATTAAGTAACTGTATAGATGACAAAAAAGTAAAACCACCTATCATATACTACAAATTGAAAACCAAAAATACAACAACACCGGATGGGTATGAACACCGGATGGATATGAACACGTATTTACAACGATTTATGGAAAGTGAAGCAGCGGAATATCCTTTGGTGGATATGACTAGTGTCGTATGTATAGTAGAATGTATAGATCAAGACTATTCCCTTGAACAAGTAAAACTAGAAGTTGAAACTAAACAGTTATCTAATACATATACCGGAATCCTGGTGTCTGATTTTAGCGCGGCAGAAAAAGATGAACTAATAAAAATGGTTGAAACCAATAAAGGTATTTATAGATTTCAACTGTCGGATAATGATGATCCTGAGGAAAATACGATATATGCCGCATTTCCGACTCCAATGGATGCCTATCAATTTCACACATTAAGACTATAGTTTATATATTTTCCAAATAAAGTATTTGATTGTAGTAATTCTTTCTTATTCATTTTTACAAACCAAGGAGGAAATCCAGGCGCACTATTATAAACGGGTAAAAATACCCGTTTATGTAAACATCTATCATCAATGATTCCGTTTTTGATTAATAGCTCATTTTCAATTTTTTTACCGTATTCATTTAATTCTACGCATATGGAGTTAACATGGTAATAACGCCATTCACTATCATTTTTTAATAAATAATTTATTTGTTTCCACAATAATTCTCGTCCCATTAAATGATAATGTCTTTTTAATTGACTAGGATTTTCTAATATAGCATCTGCACCTTGAATACACCTTTTCATTAACACACTATGTTTTCTTGCACCCATCGCCCAATTGGACGGTTTATTGTATCCAATACCCGTTACGTTGCAATCCTCACTGTTACAACCAAATCCTAGATAATCATATTTTTTTAATAACTTAAAATAAGGTTTAAAAGATTTAAATACTATAGTATCCGAATCCAACCATATGCCACCATAATGATATAATAATTGAAGGCGTATATAATCCGTTTTATGTGGTATGGAGGATAATTTCATGATATCTTTTCTCATAAAAGGTAAATAATAATGAACCGTGTATTCGTTTAATAAGAAAATAGTAGCGTCTTTTGAGCAATGTTTTACAACCGTATCGTAACATAGTTTAAGATAGTCAGGTTTATGTTTATTCTGTTTATTTTCCCAATACATCCATATATTATTTTGTTTTGGTACTTTGTATGGATTAACTATAACAATGCATACAATGCATATTAATACAATAAAGAAAAAAACATAAGGGTTAACATTCATATATAATTTAAATATTATTATATAGGACTATCGTTTCATACTAAATAAATACCCATGGTAAAGTATTACAACTACTCCTAAAATTAAATATAATACACTAATGTATTCAGGTAGTTTTTGTTTTTGATAAGTGGTATATCCCGTATATAAAAATAAAAGTCCTACTAGTATATGTGTTGTCCAAATTACATAACCAGGTACGCCAAAATGATAACTTGCCATATATATATACTATATGGAAAATAATGATACAGTGAGTTAAAGATATTATATAGTTGTATTAGTAACATTTACTTTTTTTGTATAAAAGGGCATTTGGGATGGTATGAGATCAGACTCTCTTTTTATTTTTCCTATTCTATGTTTATACCCAGGTTTATAAAAGTAGTAAAGATATCCTGTACTATAATCTAAATATAGTAGTAAGATAGTTAGTATATTTTTTACTGGCATTTAGTAATATATATATTTCAACTTTTTTAATTTGTATTAAAATATATTTCCAATTAATCAAGAAAATATCCCTGGATTTATCCCCAAAATAGCCAAAAAAATGAGATTTGCTCAAAAAAGTCTTGAAAAAAGGGGATAAAAATATAGTTATTAAATATGTATAATGTCTGCATTTAAACAATCCTATGCTTTTGTTTTGAAATCCATTAAGAAAGATCAAACATTAAAACCAGTAGTAAATACACTAAAAGACAAAACATATATTGTATCCGGTTCTACCCGCGGTGTAGGTTTGAGCATTGCTACTAAATTGGCGGAACAAGGTGCGAATGTGGTAATTACAGGTAGAACCACAACACCTCATCCAAAATTGGAAGGAACTCTGACGACCGCAAGAGAATCTATTATTCAATCAACGAAAAATGATAAATGTTTGGCGGTGCCTTGTGATATTCGTAAGGATAAGGATATTGCTTATGTAATACAACGAACACTGTATACCTATGGATCCATCGACGGGGTGGTATTAAACGCCAGTGCATTGTCTTTGAAAAATACTCTAGAACAAACCAAAAAGGAGGTTGATTTGATGTGTTCGGTAAATATTAATGGAACTTATTTGTTTGGTCAAGCAGCGTTAAAAAACATGGATGCCGGACATATGATTATAGTAGCCCCTCCAATTGATATGTTGTATACAGATGATTGGTGGGTAAACCATATGTATTATTCCATGTCGAAGTTTAACATGTCGTTGATGGCAAAATTCTGGAACAAAGAATTTCCGGAAGTTGGTGTAAATACGCTTTGGCCACGCACAACTTTGGATACTGCACCAGTTCGTAATATACTTGGTGGCGATGAAATGGTACATATATCTAGAAGTCCTGATATTATGGGTGATGCTGCGATGCATATGTTTAAAACGGATCCATTGAAATGCAATGGTAATAATTATATAGATGATGAGGTATTAGCAAGTTTGGATATAGACGTAGAACAATATCGTATCAATACGAGTGTTAAGGAAAAAGAGTTGATGCCTGATTTTTTCTGTTAAAAAGGTATAAATATAATGAATATACTAATATAGATGAGAACATTATCTTCTTTATTAGTGAAAAATTTTCAATCCAATTTGAATGGCCATGCTTTAGCTAGAAAAGTGAATGGTGTTTGGGATTGGACTTCTCGCGAATCTCTTTTAAACAATGTATATTATTGTCGTGAAATGTTAAAGCAGGAAAATATTAATCGGGGAGACCGTGTTGCCTATAAGGGCGATAATTCTGTAGAATGGGTGTCTTGGAATATAGCGTGTAATTCTCTTGGTGCCGTATGGGTTCCAATGTATGCAAATCAAAATATGGATTATTGTAATCATGTACTAAATGATAGCGGTACATCTTTATGTATTACCGATGATATAAGTCAGGATTTTTTAAGTACAAATACCATGACTAATAGTATAGTAGAACTACCAGAAGCGTGTAATTCTATAGAGTTTGTGGATTATGATATAGCAACATTGATATATACCTCGGGAACAACAGGGGCGCCAAAAGGTGTAATGTTAACAAATGAAAATATACTATCAAACATAGACACAATTCATGCTCGTTTTCATGATATGCAGGCGACAGTATCCTTGAATATATTACCTTGGGCTCATATCTATTCCCAAACGTGTGAATTGTATTATAATTTATTGAACGATAATCGTATCGCAATTGCATCTAGTAGAGAGAAATTTATCAAGGAATGTGCTGAAATTCAACCGGAATCATTGTATATTGTACCACGGGTATTAGAATTAGTAAAATCTAAAATAGATATGTTAGATTTACCTGTTGTAAGATCACTAATACCATTTGCGTTGCATAGACTATTTGGTAGTAGATTACAGGTTATTTTTACGGGTGGTGCTAAATTACAATCAGAAACACGCGATTTTTTTACCAAAAATGATATTTTAATATGTGAAGGATATGGTTCAACCGAATTGTCTCCCATGGTTTGCGTAAATCATATGAATGATCCGCGAAATGAAGCGAGTATAGGGAAACTATTAGATGGTATTGTAGGTGAAATCGTAGAAGGTGAATTACAAGTTTCAGGGCCCAATGTGATGCAGGGATATTGGGGTCAGGCGGAAGCAACCGAAAAGGTATTGGTAGAACGAGATGGGATAAAGTGGTACAAAACGGGCGATGCAGCGAGACTAGAAGATGGGTATGTGTATTATGAAGGGAGAATTGGTGATAATTACAAGTTGAGTAATGGTAAATTTGTGAATGTAGATGCGGTAGAGGCAGTAGTAAAGCAGTATGTAACAGGTATGGTTGTAGTATTTGGCGAGAACAAGGCTTATAATGAGTTGATCACGGATCAAAAATCGGTTTCATCGGATACATTACGTATGATAAATAATCAGATAGATAGTTATTTAAAAATTAATAAGGTGCATTATTTGCCGACGGAAGAATGGGCGCAATATTTAACGCCGAAGATGAGTATAAAGCGTAAAGTGTTACTAACAAATAAGGTTATAAAATGATATTTATTTTCTATAGAAATAAATATAATTATGTCAAGAGTATTGAAAAACATAGTGAATGGTAAATGGGTCCCTAGTAAAAAACATATGGATATAGCAAATGTATTAACCGGTCAAATAAATCATAAAGTTCCCATTACTTCTACAAATGAATTGATACCTTTTATAGACTCTATTAATGCTGTTCCGAAAAGTGGATTACATAACCCCTTTAAACAACCCGAAAGATACCAAATGTTAGGTCGTGTGTGTTTTAATACGGCACATGCATTACACGAAACAAAGATACAACAACAAATAATAGATGAAATCATTACGGTAACTGGAAAAACCGAGGAGCAAGCTCAAGGTGAATTACAAGTAACAAGAGCCTTTTTAGAAAACTTTTCTGGTGATCAAGTAAGATTTTTAGCAAAAGGGTTTACGACACCAGGTGATCATTTAGGACAAATGGCAAATGGGTATCGTTGGCCGTATGGAAGTGTAGCTATAATATCACCTTTTAATTTTCCCCTTGAAATACCATTGTTGCAACTCATGGGTGCTCTTTTTATGGGTAATAAACCGCTTTTAAAAGTGGACTCTAGAGTCTCTTTAGTCATGGATACCATTCTTACACTACTGCACGCAAATGGATTACCAAAAGAAGATGTAGATGTCATACATTGTGATGGCGAAACCATGCAAACATTATTAGTTGACTCGCAGTTAAGAATGACTCAATTTACTGGTTCTAGTAAGGTAGCTGAGTTATTATCCAAACAATTAAGCGGTAAAATAAGAATAGAAGGTGGAGGGTTTGATTGGAAAATCATAGGAAACTGTAAAGGGTTAGATCACGATACGGTGTGTAAAGTGTGTACGAAAGATGCATATTCGTTTAGTGGACAAAAATGTTCAGCGCAGTCCATGGTATTTTTAGATCATTCTTGGGATGTAAACCGATTTAAAGAAAAGGTAAAAGAATTGGCATACAAAGAAACTATGGGACCTGTTTTAACCTTAACTAGTGATGAAATGATAGAACATGTAAATAAATTATTAACCATTCAAGGCGCCGAATTGTGGTTTGGAAATAAACAAATGGATAGAGATAGTATTCCTGATCATTTAGGTTTTATTGAACCTACTGCAGTCTATATACCGATAAAAGAAATAAACGAATCAACCATGGAATTGGTCACTAAAGAAATATTTGGTCCAGTTCAAGTAATCACAAGATATGAGGACATAGACGATGTAATAAAAGTATGTGAGCAAATAAAAGAAAATCTTACAGCAGCAGTAGTATCTAATGATCCTATATTTGTAAATTATGTGTTAGGGAATACGGTAAATGGTACAACTTATGTAGGTGAAAAAGCAAGGACAACCGGAGCACCACAAAATCACTGGTTTGGTCCTTGTGGTGATCCTAGGAGTGCGGGAATAGGAAGTCCCGAATCTATTATACAAACATGGTCGTGTCACCGAGAAATTATAAAAGATGAATAATATATTAAAAACTAATAAACATTAAAACCGTATAATAGTATATGACTTTAGTTTTACTTGAAAATGTAGCTTTTAACTACTTTAATAAAAAAATTTTAAAGGAAATACACTTTACCGTTAAGGAAAATGAATCTATACTTCTTTTAGGCGGTAATGGAGCAGGAAAAAGTACAATGTTGCGCCTGATAGCAGGAATACACATTGCCTATCATTTCAATGAATTTAATGTATTGGGATCTGATAGACCATTAGACCAAATAAATGGTCTTGCGTATTTAGGTAATAGGTGGGTAAGACAATCAGCATTTTCAGGACAATCTGCCTATATCGGTGATATTCGTGTAGGTGATATGATGAAACAGTGGCAGATGGATAATATAGAACGACGCGATGAATTGGTGGAGGTATTAGGTATAGATTTAAATTGGCGTATGCATGAGGTATCAGATGGTCAACGTAAGCGAGTTCAGATCATGATTGCGTTATTAAAACCGTTTCGATTGGTAATCATAGATGAGTTTTTAAGTGAATTAGATATAGTAGTTCGTGATAAGATGTTTCATTATCTTAAAAAAGAGTGTAAGTTAAGAAATGGTAGTTTAATTTATGCTACCCATGTGTTTGATGATTTGGATCAGTGGATGGATAGTGTTGTTTATATTAACAATGGAACGTGTGAAGATAAAATAGATATGAAAACATTTAAACAAGATAAATCATTATATCAAGCCGTAAAAGAGAAATTGCTTCAAGATAAAGAGATGGAAATAGAAGCATTAGATACAAAATTGTTAGGTGGTGCAGGTGGTTATACCAATGGTAGATTATTGGATTTATAAATGATATATATATATATACAAATGATTACTTTTATGGATGGAGGAATGCTATTTGAATTAAATAAGGTTTATTCGGATTATGGTGAATATGCAGTTGAACACAATAAAGATTTAATAATAGATTTATATCAGTCCTATATAGATGCAGGGTGTAGGTATATTACAACGTGTAATTATTGTTTTAAACCTACAAAAGTAGATAATTGGGAAAAGTATGTAAAACTTAGTTTAGATATAGTACAACCTTTACGATTAAAAACAAAAATATTTGGTAGTGTTCCACCTTATTTTGATAGTTACAGTATCAATAATACAATAACAAAAGACTTTATTAATTTTTATAAGTGTTTAATATCATTATTAAAAGGTAATGTGGATATTTATTTAATAGAAACTGCAACAACATATATAGAAGTAGAACAAATTTGTAGAATTATTCGTGATATAGATAATGAGACTCCTATTATAGTATCTATTTATCCGAATGATAATAATAGCAAATATATTAAAGAATATTATGATTTACCGATATGTGGTTTATTTATGAATTGTGCACCATTTGATAGTATGAAAGAGTATTATAATAATTTTTTTAAACCTGTTATTAAGAAAGAATTGCTATTTGGTTTTTATTGTAATTACATTAATGAGAAAGCTTATGCATTAAGTCAGGATGTATCTAATTTACAATCCTTTAAAATTCAATGCAAAAAAGAGAATAATTACGGGGATTTCTTAGAAGGTTTACCATTTAAAGATATAGTAGTTGGCGGTTGTTGTGGATATGGTGTAGATGAAATATGTTCATTAATTAAGGAATTTAAAAATAAAGGTCTTCTATCAGGAGATTCTTTGAAATAATGATATAAATTAATGGTAGGATTAGAGGAGTTCATGTATTGAATACGATTAGTTACATTTCCTTTAAAATACTTATATAAATCTATTTTCATTTATATAAGTTATATATTAATTTTGTGCAATATCACGAAGATCAACTTGTTGATCTTGTAATATTAAATCTCCATCAATACCATCGTCTACAACTTGTTTTATAGCAAATCCGTGTGATACTAAAGGAGTTTGTAATTTAGTACCAGCTGCACATGATTCACGAATAAGTTCCGTACCATCTGGAGTAAATAATTTGGAATTATATCCTTTTTCTATATATATACAATCAAAGCGATAAATAATATTATCTATTACTAATGTAGGATTAATAGTCCATTCTCCGTTATCTCTTATAGAGTCTGCTAGTCGCAGTTGCCAAGTATAAGCAGTTCCGATAGAACTGGTTGTTTTTTCCCAAACCCCTACTCTTTTTTCTCTTAAAGGGACGTCAACCGCCACGGCAACTTGAGTATTTTTTACAAAAAAACCTATTTGGTCATATCTCTCAGTTTTTAGTAATTTCGTTGGTGTCTCTAACTCAATATCTACACCATTAAAACTACCGTACCAATAGTTAATAAAATCATACTTACCAGCTAATATAGGAGGTACGAGAGGTGAAACTATGACATCTTCGTTTACTAGATAATCTATATTATTTTTAAAAGTAATAGAATTAGATACACCGCCTACATCATTGTTAAAATGTAAAGTTAATTTTTTAGAGTTGTTTACTGTACCACTTACATTCTCGCCAACAAGCATATAATGTAAGTTGACTTTATTCCAATTTAAAGTAACCGGAATAGTTGTAAATATACTATTGTATATAATAGTTATATTCGCATTTAAAGTATTGTTTTTAGCACCATTAGTATTAACTGCTTTTATTGCCGAGAATGCAAGTGTAACGCGTTCATTGTTATAAGAACCATAATAATAATATTTTAAATAATTGCGAATCGTTTGTTTATGTTTCCCGGACATTATAGTATAATAAGACTATAATATAATATACAAAAATTATTAATAATACACTACATAGTACCAAATGGATCCTTTCTGTGGATGTTGAAGTAATAAAAATACTGTATAAAATAAAAATCCAAATCCTAGTATACCCATGGGTATGCTACCATATCGTAATGTAAATAAGTCCCAAATGGTATGAATGCGATCTTTACTAGTTAACTCTTTGCCGTACACCTCGTATGGTGTAAGACCTTGTGCATATAAAAATAGTAGATAGAATATACCTAGAGATATAAAGGTTACAATAGATTCGAAATCTATAAAACGTGGTAAGGTAATCAAAGGGATCCAGTGTGCAGCAAGAATAGCAATGATTCTAAAATAACTAACCATTTGAGTGGTCATGGTAGGTTGTGAAGTATTCGTTTTGTCGTTTGTTATATAATAACTTGCATATAAGTCCCAAACTACTGTAATAGCGGCGGCTATAAATGGATTTGCAGATACTATTTTATGTATATATAAAAAATACCATAGGATAAACCACCATGAAAAAATGTTATAGACGCGTTCAACATTTTGTTGCATATGTCGTAGTATATAGTAAGATTTTTTATTCGTTACTTTTCTATATTTAAAGTATAGTATGGATATATGAAGTATACGTATAGCGTTATTATATTAAATTGGAAAAGACCTCATAATGTTATTGAAATAATAAATAAAATATACGAGTTTCCGTTTATAGATGAAATTATTATAAGCAATGGGCATCCTAATAGTATATTAACGTTTAGTGAGTTTAGTAAAATTATTTCTTTAGATGATACGTTGAACAATCAATATTATGGTTTAGATTTGCGTTTTTTAAGAGGAATGTCTGCAAAAAATAATAAACTTATTTTTATGGATGATGATATACTAATAGATCAAGAAAATTTAACAAAAATGATTACTCAATATGAAAAAACACCAGGTACTATTGTAGGAATAGAAGGAAGGAATATGGAACACGAAAATCATTATGGTAAAGTACCATATAAGAGTTCTAAATGTGATATTGTACTAACTAGATTATTAGTATGTGATAAAGAGTTATGTAATTTATTTTTTAAGTGTAAACCACTAGTAGAGACTATTTACAGAGAAGGAAACCCATATGGAAATGGTGAAGATATAGTATTTTCTTTTATAGCAAAATTGTATTATACTATTGATAAACATATACTAGTAAATGATGTTACTATAACTAATTTACCTGCGAATAACAGTATAAATATGAATGGATCGCATTTATCGTATCGCGTAAAATTATGTAGCTATTTAAAATTGCATAGAGACATATTTAAAAACGTAATACATTATAATAGAAATGGAATTCCTACTACTAAAATGTATTTAAACCTAACACCTAGTAATATTCGTTTTTTATATCAACCAAAACATGTAGGTTTTGGTTATACGCAACGAGATAGAGAAAAGTTAAGAAAGCGTGTAATGTTGGAGCGTGAAAAATATAAAAGTAATTAATATTATTTTTTTCCCCAACTACCATTTTCATAATAATAATTTTTATAAGATGGTTTTAAAACTTTATTACCATATTCACTAACTAAAACAGTTTCAACATTATTAGGTACATATACATCAATACCTTCAAATGTAGTTTGTTTAAGGGGATAAATATCATTAATATTATAAAAATGTGGTCTAAAACAATTGATAGTATTTTTATTGTAAAGACAATTCATATCTTTATCATATCCATATAAATATAAATTAAGACCCCAACCGCTATTACTATCTTTACGTGTAACTATAATTTTAATTTCATTACTGTTATGTAATTGATAACGAATATCAAACTGATCATTATGATTATATTTAATTGGTTTAAATAAAAAATTGTCTGTATTTTCATAACTGTTATTAAGTTTAAACGTTTTAATTAATTTATTATTAGAAGACTTACCTATATGAAAAATATTTCCTTTGGATAAAGTAGTAATATCTATAAAAACCCCCGTATTTTTACATATAACTCTAGCTTCTATAATATTATAAGGATCTTTCTTGATAGTATCTATTACAGGATTTATTTCTATAAGTATAGTATTAGTTTGAAATCCATGTAATGTTTTTAATTTTTCACGATGCTCATCTAAAACTACAATATCAATATCATCATCCCACGGTAGCATTTGTTGACCAAAATACCATCCGATTAATGACCCGTGCATTATAATACAAGGAATATCAACTTTGGTAAATAGTAGAACAGTTTCTTTTAAAAGGTATTTAAGTCTTGAATGAATGATAGGTTGAGTTAAATTGTCTTTACCATAACGAATATCGAGATGACTTTTATGTTTCATTTCTTTAAAAAACTTTTTATTATAATTATTCATATATATATATTTACAAATTTTTTTACGGTTATCATATTACTTATATATCAATCGTTTACCCCATAAGGTAGAATAATGACTACCCAAAGTTTTTTTATCTCTACCATATCCGTTATAAAATTGTAAGATTGGTTTATTATTATACATTAAATATAAACGCTTTTTACGTACTAATTTTACTTTACTATTATTATATAAATTTATTTTTTTGTATCTAATAAGTGCATTGTATACTAATTTGGGTCCAGTAACAGCTAATCTACTGGTTCCATAAAAGCGTTTTTTTACATTCCAATATATCATATCTATACATTTTTTAAGTATTTCGTTTTTTGGTTTACATATTAAAAATCCCTGCCAGATACCTTTACCAATATCTTTTGGAAAACAGTTTTCATCTATTAAGTTATTTAAATTAAAACCATCCACACATTGTAACTTAATATCCATATAGACTCCCCCATAAATATATAACACACAATATCGCCACAAATCTGCTTTATATGCTCCTGGTATTAGTCTATCAAATGCATATAGTATATTAGGATCAAAATGTTTTGCAATAAATTCTCTACACATTACATCGTCGTATAAAAAGAATTTGTAATCCTTATGTTCATTTCTTAGTTGTATAAGAATATCCTTCATGTCTTTTGATAATGAACTATGTTTCCATGTTTGAAATACATATTTTGGTATTACATTATTATTTATTTCTGAAGTATTTACATCTATAGCATTAAATAATTCTTTACTATCTATTAGAGTGGTAGACGGGTTCGCCTTCGGGTTCGCATTCGGTTTCGCCTTCGGTTTCGCCTTCGGGTTCGCCTTCGGTTTCGCCTTCGGTTTCGCCTTCGGGTTCGACTTCGGTTTCGGTTTTGGTTTCGGTTTTGGTTTCGACTTCGGTTTCGGTTTCGCATTGTTTTTTTTAGTAACAGAATATTGCGAATTATTATTAGTTTTAATATAACGTAGGTTATTATAATAAATATGCGATGTAAAAATCATACTAGTTATATAAGTAAACAAAAATATATTTACAAATATTATCGTTTTCTTATACGTCGTTTTCTTGCATGTTCCTGTTCCACTAATAGGTTATCTATAAATTCATGCGTATTATTTGTTCGTTCATGTATTGTCTTAACTAATCTAAGCAATTGATCTACTTTATCAGTAAGAGTATTTACCTCTTGCTTAAGCGAATCATTTTCATTTGGAGTAGAAAAAGCGAATTCAGTAGGACTATTCCTTTTTCTTCTTGTACCAGAAAACATTACTCCTCCTTTTTTACGTTTTCGTGTATATCTCTTTGTTTTCATTTTTTACTATATATCAATATAATAAAAAATATATAAATAGTTGAAAACAACTACTATAGTATAACCCATGCTATATGTAATAGGTCAATGGATTATTATTTCTTGTTCTGTATGTGTATATGCAACGGTGATAGGACTTTATTGTATTATCATAAACCCTAGATATTTTAAACAACGCGCGATTACCTATCAACGCGATTATAGTGAAGGTGAAGATGATGATGATGATGATGAAGATCAATGGAATGTGTTATAATTTAAACTCATCACTCGCTTTGGTTACTGCATGGGCGACTTCTTTATCGCATACGCTATGTCCTGCTTGAACTACTACCATCTTACTTTTTGGTAATTGTTTGTGCATTTCCCACGCCATTTCCATGGGGCAAATAAAATCAAATTTCCCGTGTACAAACGTGGTTGGTATGTGCTTTACCTTTTTTATATTTGATTTTAACATCATTTGATTTGGCTTTAAAAACCAGTCATGTTTTAGATAATGATTATATACGATTGCTCCATGCATCATATCCGTGTAACTATCTTTGGGGGTTTTACTTGTAACATGATGATCGCTAAAATCATTAAATAATTCTAAATAACGTTTTCGTGTTTTTTTGTTTTTAGATTTAAGTTTTTTAGTGTAAGCGCGAGTAAGTTGCTTTTCCGTGGCTTTTAGATAATTTAATCCAACGGAACTATACATACGATCTAAACGCTGAGGGTTCATACCACGAATCACACAATCTTCAAACTCATTATGCCAGTGCATGTTAGTAAACCCACGCAAAATGAGCCCCGCC
>CESO01134808.1_pt1 | contig 16713 bp, 18 predicted proteins | sample 356341 | NCBI WGS metagenome assembly CESO01 (sample SAMEA2621812, study PRJEB7988) | marine metagenome | biome: marine biome (ENVO:00000447); feature: deep chlorophyll maximum layer (ENVO:xxxxxxxx); material: "saline water (ENVO:00002010), including plankton (ENVO:xxxxxxxx)" | depth 35 m
CCTTACCACCACCCCAATTCTCTGTTCGGCTTTCGTATGTATCTTCGTCAATTATCTTAAAAAAGCTATGATGCGCGTGCGGATCAAGATTCACATCCATATTCGTTCCCTTAGTGAACTGAAAATCAATTGCGCCGCCCTGATCGCTATTCCGAAAAGTCATAGAGGGCTGATTACCAATTGCACAATAATGCGTATGGATTAATTCATTCTGTCCATTTTGATGATACATGCTAACCATTTCTGCAGGTGTTCCTGCGGCAAATGTCTGCATCACAGAAGAATTTCCAATAATCTTAAACGACACGGAGGTTGATGAAACGGTTGCTTCCGCAATATCGCCACCAACTGGAACTACCCGTGCCTCGCCAACCCAATCGCCCTCTAAACTTAACATCGTTTGGAACGCTTCATTCGCGGTATAACCTTCTCCCGCGGTAGCTTGAGTAAAAATTGTTATGGCACTAAAGAGTACCAGGAAATTTATTTTCTTCATCTCTTTTTCCTTATAGCATAACTTTGTCTATCGACATTAGTCACAACTTAGGCCATTGTCAAACCAATAATTTCCCGCACAGTATAAAAAATAAAATCACATTTTTACTTTAATCGCATCTGCTACAGCGAGTGCCTTTTTTGTCGCCTCGTCTGTATCCTCGGCACGCGCAAGTGCAACACCCATGCGACGCTTTCCTTTCACTTCGGGCTTGCCGAACAAACGAACCGACGTATCTACGATTGCAGTTGCCGCCCTTAGGTTTTCGAACCTTACACTTTCTGATTCACCTTCCACTAATATAACCGCCGATGCGGAGGGACCAAAGAACCGAATAGCAGGTATGCTTAAGCCCAAAATTGCCCGAGCATGTAGCGCGAACTCCGACAGATCCTGTGAGATAAGCGTGACCATTCCGGTGTCATGTGGACGGGGTGAAACTTCGCTAAATATGACCTCTTCTCCCTTTACGAATAATTCAACGCCAAACAACCCGCGGCCACCTAGTTTTTTGGTTACTTCTGATGCAATTTCCTTTGCCCTATTCAACGCAACATCTGACATTGCCTGCGGCTGCCAAGATTCGCGATAGTCGCCATCTTCTTGTCGATGCCCTATTGGCTCACAGAAACTCACTCCATCAACGTGCTGTGTTGTAAGTAAAGTGATCTCATAGTCAAATTCAACAAAAGCTTCAACGATAACAGCGCCGGCGCCCGCACGGCCCCCATCTTGAGCATATTTCCAAGCGGCATCAATACCATTGCCCGCTTTTATCGTGCTCTGGCCTTTACCAGAAGAACTCATTATCGGCTTTACAACACAAGGAATTCCAACGGCTTCTACAGATGCTTGATATTCCTCATAAGTTGCTGCGAAACGATACGGAGACGTTGTAATTCCGAGCTCTTCTGCTACCAGCCGTCTTATGCCTTCGCGATTCATAGTGAGCTGTGTTGCGCGAGCGGATGGGACCACATGGAAGCCCTCACTTTCAAGCTTGATCAATGTTTGCGTTGCGATAGCCTCTATCTCGGGAACGATGAAGTTTGGTTTTTCTAACTCAATAACCCTTCTAAGCTCAAACTCATCCAACATGGAAAACTGATAGCTACGATCCGCGACCTGCATAGCGGGAGCATTATCATAGCGATCGCAGGCGATCACTTCGACGCCTAACCGTTGAAGTTCTATTGCAACCTCTTTACCGAGCTCGCCGGAACCAAGCAATAAAACCTTTGTCGCTGAGACCGAGAAGGGAGTGCCAATCGTAGTCATAACTTTGTCACCATGGGAACATAAATCACAGGTACTCTCGCTTTACATTACTACTCAGCAGGTTCAAGTGCGATCGGAGTAAATACCAAATCACTGTCAATCTGTCGCCACTCATCGTTTGAAAAACCACTATCTTCAAATTCCTCATACGATGCCCAAAGATCATCTGGGATATTCCAGCCTTTATCATCGGTGTGAGTTTCACGGGGCAGACTATATTTACCAACGACTAAAAAGAGTTGCTCTGACACCGAATCATCATTTTTTGACCGCCACTCGCTAAAAAGTATTTCAGCATCACTAGTAAGGAGATCGTCGACAGTGTAGTCGCACGGCTCTATTCCGATTTCCAATCCATCCTCAGGGACATGGAAATTAGTTTCCCAACGCTGGTATAAAACACCCGTTAGGACGTGTTCGACGTAGTGAACCCGCTCAAAACTGTCTTCTCTTGTAATGACGATATATTTTTTGATGTCAGTTGTCCTCTCCGATACTGTTGGTGCAGCTGCAAAATTTCCGACCCTTTGCCTTCGATTCTTGCACTAAAGTTATATTGAACTGTTTCGCTTTAGTCGAATTAGCACATCTGATCCTAAATCCATCTTCTAGTTCTTTTTTTATATCGATCAAACTCCCCGCCAAAAAGTTTTTGCATCGCTATTTCTTCTGGGATAATCTGAAACTTAGTGATAAAAAAAGCAAATGCAAGTGACATTGCCGCGCCCCCGACGATATTAAATTTGATTGTGATAGATAGTAAAACTAATAGCATTGCAAAATACATTGGATTTCTTGAAATTTTAAAAATTCCTGAAGTAACCAAATGAGACGCTTTTTCTGGTCGCAATGGATTTACTGTAGTTTTATACGCCTTGAATGATAAGACTGCCGATATCAGCGTAAACAACCCCAAAACCAAAAATAAAAAGCTTATTAAGTTAGTTAGCGATAATACGTATTTCGGAAAAAACGCTCGAGAAAAATATATTATTAGGCCACACATCAAAGCGATAACCGGAGGGGGAATTCTATTATTCACTATTCTGAATTACTCCACAGTACCCGAGCATACAAAAGTGTCTACTTTTGCTGCTCATTTCCTTTCTTTAAAAACATTAATGAAGTTGTTGCTAATATTACAAGCATCAAAATTGCAAACTGCTTTTCTTCAACGATAGCAACAACAAGAATTGCTGCTGCCCACATGATTGAGTTAGAAATTAATAAATTTTTGCTCATACTATGTAAACTTCTTTATCTACTCTACCGTAACTGATTTGGCTAGATTTCTAGGATGGTCGACATCTGTACCTTTGGTCAATGCGACATGGTATGCCAGTAACTGCAATGGAATTGTGAAAACAAGAGGAGCCAAAATTTCTGGACAACTTGGAACGTTTATCACCCTACAACTTTTATCACTTTTATACTTTATACTTTCGTCTGCGAAAACGTATAACCTGCCACCACGGGCACTCACTTCTGACAGATTTGCTTTAAGTTTGCTTAGCAAGTCGTTATTAGGAGCAACAGCAATTACAGGCATCTTGTTATCGACTAAAGCAAGCGGGCCGTGCTTTAGCTCTCCAGCTTGATAGGCTTCTGCATGAATATAGGAAATTTCCTTAAGCTTTAGAGCGCCTTCTTTTGCTACTGGGTACTGAGCTCCTCTACCTAAAAACAAGCTATGATTTTTTTTCGAAAACTGCTTTGCAATGGTTTTGATGCTTTTGTTTAACTTCAGTGTTTTTTCGATAAGAGTTGGGAGTTGATGAAGCTGCGAGACTAGCTCCTTCTCCTCTTTTGCTGAAAGCCCTGAGCGGCGGCCCAAAACAACAGATAATAATAAAAGAACGCTTAACTGTGTACTGAATGCTTTAGTAGATGCAACACCAACCTCTGTGCCAGCCATTGTAAGAAGGCACAAATCTGATTCTCTCACTAAAGCGCTAGTAGCAACGTTGCAGATTGATAGGCTTGCTAGGTACTGAAACTTTTTTGAGTATTTAAGTGCCGCTAAGGTATCCGCAGTTTCTCCTGACTGAGATATTGTAACAAACAAAGTACCGGGCTGACTTACAATACTTCGGTAACGATAATCGCTTGCAACGTCAACCTGGCACGGGAGTTTTGCGACGGATTCTAGCCAGTATTTCGCAATTAATCCTGCATGGTAGCTCGTGCCACACGCTACAATTTGTACATGCTTTACTTTGTCAAAGACTTTATCAGCATTTAAACCAAACGCTTGTTCAAGAACTTTTGTTTTACTTATACGACCTATAAGAGTTTCTCTTATTGACTTTGGCTGCTCATATATCTCCTTCAACATAAAATGTTGAAACTTTCCCTTATCGTAACCTACGTCATTTCGAGGAATCGTTGTAATCGCACGCCTTACCCGGCGAGCCTTATGCCATATCGACACATCATCAAGAGTAATTGATGCTACGTCGCCTTCCTCTAAATAGATAAATCTATCTGTAACTTGTCCTAAGGCAGCAGGGTCAGAAGCGACAAAGTTTTCGCCAATGCCAACCCCAATAATTAGCGGACTACCACTACGAGCCGCAATGATTTGATTAGGGTTCCTCTTGTCGAAAACACACAAACCGTAGGCGCCGTGCAAATCTTTTATAATACCTTTTACAGCTTGTAATAAAGAAGATTTGTGTTGAGCCCTGTAACAATGAATAGCATGTGCGATTATTTCTGTATCCGTATCGGAAGAAAATTTATAGCCTTTTTTTTTCAACCCACTTCGAAAAGTTTCATGGTTTTCAATAATTCCGTTATGTACAACAGCTATTTCATTTCGCGATATGTGAGGGTGTGCATTCGCTTTAGTTGGTTTTCCATGCGTAGCCCACCGCGTATGCGCAAGGCCTATCCGACCAGTAACTTTCTTGCTCTGTGTCGCATTTATCAGTTCCGCAACTTTGCCAACAGATTTTATTACTTGTAACTGGTTGCGCTCGGGGCTGAGAGTCACCATTCCCGAGGAGTCATAACCGCGGTACTCAAGACGCTTCAGACCCTCCAGAAGAATCTCTCGAACTTCCCTTTGAGCAATAGCACAAACAATTCCACACATAGTGTATCCCTACGTTCTACTATTTTTCCTTCTTAGGTTTTTCCCATCCCTCGATGTTTCGCTGCGCGGAACGTCCAACCGCGAGATTCTGATTGGGGACAGGTTTGCTTACGGACGAACCTGCAGCAATAAAGGCATCGTCACCAATTGAAACCGGTGCAATCAACACACAATTTGAGCCAACAAAAACTCTGTCGCCAAGCGTTGTGTGGTGCTTGTCCACACCATCATAGTTACAAAAGATCGTTCCCGCCCCAATGTTACAGGCATCTCCGATGGTAGCATCGCCAATGTAGGCTAAATGGTTGGCTTTGGACCCAGTACCGATTACAGAATTTTTAACTTCCACAAAATTTCCAATCTTAGATCGATTCTTCAGTATTGTTCCCGGTCGGAGCCGTGCGTTAGGGCCAATCATCACATCATCTTCAATAATCGCTCCCTCAATGACGCACCCAGACAAAATAGTCACTCCAGAACCAATTTTAGTATTGGATATGCAGCTATTGGGGCCAACCAAAACATCATTCCCAATGGTGACGTCTCCAGTCAGAATTACGTTAACGTCTAACGTTAAATTAGCTCCATGAACCAATTCTCCCCTAATATCGAGCCGAGTAGGGTCCATTACTTTCGCGCCAGATGCCAGAATCTTTTGGGCTTCCTGCATTTGAAAATGTCGCTCTAAAATACATAACTGCAGCTTATCGTTAACACCCTGCACCTCAAACTCATCACCAGTGCATATTGAGTCAACCGAAAAACCCTGATCGACCGCATGAGAGACAATGTCAGTTAAATAATATTCAGCTTGACTATTGTCATTTGCTAAAGCATCGACCCATTCCCGCAATTTCCCCGTCGGCGCAAGCATAATACCGGTATTAATTTCCCCAATTAATCGCTGCTCATCCGTTGCATCTTTATCCTCAACAATTGCCGCAATCGCCCCATCATCAGTTCTAATAATTCGACCTAACCCATCAGGGTTGTCAGTCTCAAGCGTAACCAATGAGAGTGATTCTCTATTTCGGTCTATTAAATCAAGGAGGGTTTCCGGTGTGATAAGAGGAACATCTCCGTACAAAACTAAAAAAAGATCTGGCTGAATTGATGGATCGATTTGATCTAATGTTTGCTGAACGGCATGACCCGTGCCAAGTTGTCGGTCTTGATATACGATATTGTGACAAATTGATGTTTTTCTTTGCGATAAATATTCCCGCACCTTTTCAGATCCGTGACCCAAAACGACATGAATTTTATCGCAAGGTAACGACTCCGCGGTCAATAAAACATGCTCGAGCATTGGCCGTCCACCAAGCTCGTGCATTACCTTGGGTTCTGAGGAGCTCATCCTCGAGCCCTTTCCCGCAGCAAGGATCACGACTTCTAGTTTCATAGTTCTTATACTCTACGTCTGCCTATTTCTAGGTAAAAACTTTATATTTATCCTCAGTGCCGAACGTAAAAAGGGCAGCTTACGCCACCCTTCTCTCAAACAAACACTTCAAAAAACTTATCTTTTAAGCTGTCTAATAGCTCGAAGTTTCGCTGCCGCTTCGGCGAGTTGAGTCGCTGCTGCACTGTAATCAAAATCTGCATGTCGATTCTCTATTGCTTTTTCGGCATCTTCCACCGCTTGCGAAGCTGCAGCCTCATCCATGTCATTTGCTCGAAGCGCTGTATCTGCGAGCAGAGTCGTAATGGTTGGTTGGACTTCTAAGAAGCCTCCCGAAACGTAAAATATCTGCTCTTCTCCACCCTCCAAGACAAGCTTAACGGGCCCGGGTATGAGTGCGGTTAATAGCGGGGCATGCCCTGGGACAATGCCGAGGTCGCCGAGCGCACCTGTCGCAACCATCATTTCAACGGTTCCAGAGAAAATATTTTTCTCTGCGCTAACGATATCACACTGAAATGTTGTAGCCATACTAGTTGCTCATTTAATAATCGAGTTTAGCGAGGTCAAAATTGTGCCATCCACTCGTGCTTAAGATCCTGTCTATTTCAGATCTTTTGCCTTCTCAATCGCCTCTTCTATCGAACCGACCATGCTGAATGCCTGCTCAGGCAAATCATCATAATCACCAGCTAAAATACCTTTAAAACCAGCTATGGTGTCTTGCAAGGATACATACTTTCCTGGAACGTTCGTGAAAACTTCAGCCACAGTAAATGGCTGCGAAAGGAACTGACTGATTCGCCGAGCTCGAGCAACAGTTTGTCTATCTTCATCAGAAAGCTCGTCCATTCCCAGGATTGCAATAATGTCCTTCAATTCCTTATAACGCTGAAGAACCGTTTGGACTCCGCGAGCAACTTCGTAGTGCTCTGTTCCAATAACCAAAGGATCAAGCTGTCGAGAAGATGAATCTAAGGGGTCGACCGCTGGATAAATACCTAGCGACGCTATGTCACGCGATAACACAACCGTCGCATCCAAATGTGCAAACGTCGTTGCTGGTGATGGATCGGTTAAATCATCTGCTGGAACATAAACTGCCTGAATAGAGGTAATAGACCCATCTTTAGTCGAAGTGATTCTCTCTTGTAACGCTCCCATCTCTTCTGCCAACGTTGGCTGATAACCAACAGCAGAGGGCATACGTCCCAATAACGCAGAGACCTCTGTACCTGCAAGTGTGTATCGATAAATGTTGTCAATGAAAAGAAGAACGTCCCTCCCTTCATCGCGGAACTGCTCAGCCATTGTTAGGCCAGTCAATGCGACACGTAAACGGTTGCCAGGAGGCTCATTCATCTGGCCATAAACCATAGAGACTTTAGACTCTCCCTCAAGATCAATTACACCAGACTCCTGCATCTCATGATAGAAGTCGTTTCCTTCACGAGTCCGCTCTCCGACACCAGCGAACACTGAAAGGCCACTGTGCGCGTTCGCAATATTGTTGATCAACTCCATCATGTTAACGGTCTTACCAACACCGGCTCCACCGAGCAAACCCACCTTACCACCTTTAGCAAACGGGCAAACCAAATCAATAACTTTGATCCCTGTCTCAAGAATCTCGTTATTTGCGGAGAGCTCTTCATAGGTCGGTGCCTTTCGGTGAATAGGCATTCTAGTCTGCTCACCAATAGGGCCGCGCTCATCAATTGGCCGACCGAGAACGTCAACAATGCGGCCTAGGGTCTCAGTACCAACTGGGACGGACACTGGTGCGCCAGTATCATCAACGCCAAGCCCGCGCTTTAGTCCTTCAGTACTGCCTAAAGCAATGGTTCGGACAATCCCATCACCCAGCTGCTGTTGAACCTCGAGTGTAATTTCTGTGTCATCAACTGTCAGCGCATCGAAAACCGATGGCACACTGTCCCGTGCAAACTCAACGTCTATTACAGCTCCAATAATTTGAACTATTCGACCGCTACTCATTTCCGGTTCCTCTATCCTGTTAACTTTATTCTATACAATTAAAAAACTATAAAAAAACCACTATTCTAATGTTCTAAACAGCAGAAGCCCCACCAACAATCTCTGACAGCTCTTGTGTAATTGCCGCTTGACGAGCCTTGTTATAGGCCAGTTGCAACCCATCAATCAGATCCCCCGCATTTTCAGTAGCGCTCTTCATCGCAATCATTCGGGCTGCCTGCTCGCACGAATTGTTTTCAACCACAGCTTGGTAAACCTGCGACTCAACATATCGATCCAAGAGTCCATCAAGAAGTGCCTGAGCATCAGGTTCGTACAAATAGTCCCAGTACCCCTTAAAACTTTCATCTTCAGATGCTTGCAAAGGAAGCAGCTGCTCAACCACTGGTGTCTGCGTCATCGTATTGACAAACTTGTTACCTATAACATGGACCTCATCAAGCTCGCCTGCCTCAAACTTATCTAGCATCACCTTCACAACACCAACCACATCTATCGCGCTTGGTGCTTCGCCAATATTTCGCTTTGAGGCCAGAACATTCCCCCCAAAGTTCTTAAAAAAACCGACCGCCTTAGCACCGATCGCGCACAAATCAACCTCCATCCCTGAATCAAAATTCTGCTTCATGGTCGACATGGCCAATCTAAATGTGTTCGTGTTTAAGCCCCCACAAAGGCCACGGTCAGTAGAAACAACGATGTAACCAACTCTTTTAACAGGACGAACTTCAAAAAAGACATGGCTATACTCGGGGGTAGCTAAAGCAATATGCCCAATCACAGCACGAATGCGCTGCGCATAAGGCTTTCCAAGCTCCATTCGGTCCTGAGCTTTACGCATTTTGCTCGCAGCAACCATCTCCATGGCACTTGTGATCTTTTGAGTATTTTTAATACTTGAGATCTGTGTACGAATTTCTTTTCCGCTTGCCATTAATCAGGATTCTCGCCTTGGTTGGAAAAATTTTTGCTACTAGCACATTACCAGGTTTGCGTTGATTTGAACTTCCCAAGCGCCTCTGAAAACTTTGAAGCAATGTCGTCACCGTAATCGCCTGTATCGTTTATCCGCTCCATAAGGTCAGCATGTTCGCTGTTCATGAAAGCCAAAAGAGAAGCTTCAAAATCTAAAACCTTGTTAAGAGGAACCTCTTTCAAATGGCCTTCGTTCGCCGCAAAAATCACTATGCCCATTTCAGCAACGGACATAGGTGAATACTGTTTCTGCTTCATCAGCTCAGTGACGCGCTGCCCGTGCTCCAATTGAGACCGAGTAGCTTCGTCCAAGTCAGACGCGAACTGAGCAAATGCTGCTAGTTCTCGATACTGCGCTAACGCAATCCTAATTCCGCCACCAAGCTTTCTTATTATTTTTGTCTGCGCAGCACCACCGACCCTCGACACCGATATCCCTGGGTTCATAGCAGGCCGAATCCCTGCATTAAAAAGATCAGTCTCTAAAAATATCTGCCCATCTGTAATAGAAATAACGTTCGTAGGTACAAAGGCAGAAACATCACCTGCCTGCGTTTCAATGATGGGAAGCGCCGTTAAAGATCCAGTTTTTCCTTTAACTTCTCCGTTCGTCATTTTCTCAACGTACTCAGCGCTGACTCTTGAAGCCCTCTCCAACAACCTAGAGTGAAGATAAAAAACATCCCCAGGATAAGCCTCTCGGCCAGGCGGTCGACGGAGCAAGAGCGAAATCTGTCTATAAGCTACCGCCTGTTTTGACAGATCGTCATAAATAATAAGCGCGTCTTCACCGCGGTCGCGATAAAACTCGCCCATTGAGCAACCCGCATAGGGAGCAATAAACTGCATCGATGCTGGGTCCGAAGCAGACGCAGCGACAACAGTGGTGTACTCCATTGCATTATTTTCCTCAAGCTTACGCACGACACCCGCAATTGAAGACGCCTTCTGGCCAACAGCAACATAAATGCACTTTATATTTTTGCCTCTCTGATTAATTATTGTATCGACAGCAACGGCTGTCTTGCCGACCTGTCTGTCGCCAATAATCAGTTCTCGCTGGCCTCTGCCAACAGGAGTCATCGCATCAATAGATTTCAAACCGGTTTGCACTGGTTCATCGACCGATTGTCTCGCAATAACACCGGGAGCAACCTTTTCAACAGGCGCCGTGATTTTAGCGTCAATAGCGCCTTTGCCATCAATTGGCTTACCAAGCGCATCGACCACACGCCCCTCAAGCTCTGGGCCCACTGGAACTTCTAGAATCCGCTGTGTACAGCGACAAGTCTGACCTTCAGCGAGAGCCAGGTAATCACCAAGTACAACTGCTCCAACAGAGTCACGCTCCAAATTTAGGGCCATGCCATATATGCCACCCTCAAACTCGATCATTTCACCATACATCACATCTGCCAGCCCATGTATTCGGATAATCCCATCAGAGACACTGACAATCGTCCCTTCATTTTTGGACTGCACCGACACATCAAGGTCGTCAATTCGCTGTTTTATAATTTCACTGATTTCTGATGGGTTCAGTTCTTGCATGCTAGGTTCCTAATTTTTCAGGAGTTAATTGATTCGGTTAACTTTTCTAGTTTTCCGCGTACTGAGCTGTCGATTACCGTATCACCAGCTCTAATAATGGCTCCGCCAATTAAGCTTGGATCAACCGCAGAAATAACGCTTACCTCTCTGTTCAAATTTTTCTTTAACGCTTCAACAAGACTTTCAAGAGTCTCAGGGCCTACTTCAAAAGCAGTTGTGATAACAGCTTCTATTGATTTTTCTTCTTGCGCCCGGAATTCCTCAAATAGGCCTGAGACTTCACCAAGAAGAGGCAATCGTCCATGGTACGCTAAAATTTGTATAAAGCTTTTTACTGAGTCAGAGATTTCATTACCAAAAAGCTTTGTGAAAGTAGCAGCCTGGTCTTCCGCAGTGAGTAGCGGTGAGCAGAGAACCTCACGAACTTTAGTATCGTCCGCTACTAGCGCAATATCCCTTAGTGATTTTGACCATGAAGCCAAATTGTCGTTATCGCGCGCCGATTGAAATGCAGCCTTTGCATAAGGTCTAGCAAGCGTTACCGGTTCTGCCATATCAAACCTAACCTGTCATCGGCCACAGTACCGGCCATTAGTTTTTATTTTTCACAAGCCTTAGAGATCGGAGGCTAAACTCTTTAATAATTCTTCGTTGGCTGCTTCATCAATTGACTTTTGCAAAATCTTCTCTGCACCGGCAATAGCAATTGAAGCAACTTGGGCGCGAAGCGCTTCTTTCGCTCTATTGGCTTGTTGTTCTACCTCAGCTTCTGCCGCAGAAATTAACCGCTGGCCTTCAGCCCGCGCCTGCTCTTTCGCTTCATCGACTATCTGATTCGCGCGCCGCTTCGCTTGCTCTACTATTTCGGATGCCTCTTGCTTAGCTATTTCGCGTTCCTCGCCAGCCTTTTCTTGGGCAGCAGCTAAATCTAATTTTGCTCTAGAAGCAGCTTCCAGACCATCTGCTATTTTCTTTTTGCGCTCCTCGAGGGCAGCAACAATTGGAGGCCAAACCACCTTCATACAAAAATAAGCAAAGAGCAGGAAGGCTATGCTTTGACCTAGCACTGTAGCATTTAGGTTCATTGTTCCCCCTGAATCAGCTCAAATAAATTTTATTACGAATTTAAAAGTAGCTAGATGTGTCTGTTAACCAATAAAAGGATTAGCGAAAATAAATAGAAACGCGATCCCGACGCCGATAATTGAGATTACGTCAACGAACGCAGCAACCAAAAAAAACTGTGTTTGTAATTTTGGCGCAAGCTCGGGCTGACGGGCAGATCCCTCAATTAACTTCCCTCCGAGCGCTCCGAACGCTACCGCGGTGCCAGCACCACAGATCCCAAAGATAATTGCTGCAGCAAGCAGAGTCATAGCTTCAATAGTCATTTTCTTCTCCAAGTTTACGAAATAAGCCGTTGTGGCTTAGGTGTTAATAGTCAATAGTTTCCTTAATGATCAACCGCATGTGCCTGATTGAGATATACGATCGTTAACATCATAAAAAGATATGCTTGCAAGGTGATCACCAAAATATGAAAAACAGCCCACGCGAAATGCAACGGTAACTGATACCAGCCCAAAAGGGCTATAACAAGAAATATAACCTCTCCCGCGAACATATTACCGTAAAGTCGTAAGGCCAATGACACAGGTTTGGCAAAAAATCCAGGCAGCTCCAAAAGCAAATTTAGAGGCGCTAAATACCATTTAGGAAATGGATGCATAAGAAAATCGTTTGCGAAACCCATAGGACCTTTTACTTTTAAACTATAGTAGATAACCATAAGAAAAACGGTTGTAGCAAACCCTAGAGTTATATTGATGTCTGTAGTAGGGACTGCCTTAAAATATAAATGAGAATCACCGGCGATGAGCTGAGCACTCAATGGAATCCAGTCGACGGGAACCAAATCCATCGCATTCATCAGGAAAACCCAACTGAAAACAGTGAGGGCTAGGGGGGCTATAAATTTGTTTTTTGCGTGAAATGCTCCATCAACACTTTCAATTACAAATTCAACTATCATTTCCACCATGTTCTGCGCGAGCCCCGGAACATCGCTTGTCATCTTCCTTGAGATGAAATAATAAAAGCCCATGAATCCAAGTGCTAACATGAACGAGATCAACATTGTATCAACGTTAATAGCCCAGAAACCCATTGCTGCCGCTTCTTCAGCTGAATGCGCAAAGCCCCAGTGCCCGTCTAATTTCCCAAACGTTAGAAAACCGAGATGGTGAGATACATATTCTGTCCCACTTTCGTATAACAAATCGCCGTTTGATTCTGCCATTATGTTTCAGATCTCTAATCTATTTACTACATGTGTTTTGCACTGACTACTTGGTTCGTAACCTTATCAAAACCCCCGAAGCTACCGGTCTTGAGCTATTCTAGCTGCGCCAAAAATGCCAACTACATGTACTAACAAAAAACCAATAAAAACCGCTAATTCATCTATGGGTCTTACGTATTTAAACGTTAACCCAAACCCGCTCCCAATTAATAATAATTTGATGATTTCGCCTTTAAAAATAGACGCCACTGTTTTTTCGATTGATCGTGCTCCCATGTACCGGAACGCTTGAAACGTAAAATACGATCCCGGTACTAAGCTAATCAAACCTCCCAATAATATCGAAATGGAGGTTTCAGGTTGTTCGGAAAAAAATTTCGTTATTAGCCATAAAAGAGCGACAACAGCGAATTGAAACAGAATAATTTTTTTAAATTTTGGAGCCTTTATACTCACAACATTTCCAAGTGCGCGCATTATAGGGATTTAAAGAGTCTTGTTCAAGAATACTTAAGAAGTTTCACGCGAATTTCAGGGATTTTAATAAGAAATTTTTTCCGTCACTTTCGTTACTGGATGTGATTAAGAATTCCCTCGAGTTCATCCAAACCATTGTAAGAGATTACTAATTTACCTTTCCCTTTGACGGTGTGCTCAATAGACACACTAGCCCCAATCTTTTCAGACAGCTTGGTTTCGAGCGACCTAATATCGGCGCTACTTTCTCTTTTTTGGGTAGAACCTGAGTTTTTAACTGCAATGGTACGCCTGACCAATTCTTCAGTTTGACGAACAGATAAACGTTTAGAAACTACAATCTTAGCAACTGAGTGCTGTTCAGTTGGTGACAACGACAAAAGAGCCCTGGCATGACCCATTTCCAAAACTTTTGCCTCCAACATCTTACGAACATCCTCGCTTAAATTTATTAACCTCAATAAATTTGTAACAGTTGTTCTTGATTTACCAACCGCATCTGCAACTTCTTGCTGTGTGAGATTGAACTCCTGTTGTAAGCGCTTCAAAGCAAAAGCTTCCTCTATGGGATTTAGATCTTCGCGCTGAATATTCTCGATTAACGACATTGCTATCGCTGACTCATCATCGACAGTTTTTATGATCGCTGGTATTTCATGGAAACCTGCTAGTTGACTGGCTCTCCAACGACGTTCGCCAGCAATGATTTCATATTTATCTGACGAAATTGGGCGAATCACAATCGGTTGCATAATCCCCTGCTTCTCTATCGACGCAGCCAACTCTTTCAAGGAATCATTATCAATATCAATTCTCGGTTGATATTTACCACGCTGAATTAACTCTACAGGAATATGACGCAAAGCATCGTTGTCGCCATGATGTGCACGAGCTTGCGCTTTGTCATCTTTTTTAGCAGACACGCTCCCCGAAGATAACAAGAAGTCCAAGCCCTTGTTAAGCCTGTTTTTTTCAGTCATTTCCTGATTCCGATTTTCGAAGATTTTAGCTGCATTTAAGCACTTTTGCCTCATCTGCCCGTCGAAGAAGCTCCCCCGCTAACGCAAGATAAGCAATGGCCCCTTTGGAGTGTCTATCATACTGGATTACAGGTAAACCAAAACTTGGAGCTTCTGCCAGCCTAACGTTGCGCGGAATAACAGTGCGATAGACCTTCTTGCCTAAATGATTAAACAACTCGTTATTTACTTCGATTGTTAGCCTATTTCGCGGATCATACATTGTTCTGACAACGCCCTCTATTTCGAGCTCGGGGTTCAGGTGGGCTTTTATAATATCTATTGTTTGCATCAGCGCAGAAAGCCCTTCAAGGGCATAGTATTCGCATTGCATTGGAATAATAACTTTATCTGCCGCAACCAAGGCATTTATTGTAAGCATGTTAAGGGAGGGCGGGCAATCAATCACAACATAATCATAGCTCTCCTCGACACTTTTTAAAATCGCATCTAACCTGTATTCTCGGCGCTCGAAATCAAGAAGTTGGGCTTCCGCTGAAACCAAGTCGCCATTAGATGGAAGCAAATCGTAACCAGCCTCTTTCGCGCTCCGAATAACTGTGCTCAAATCCGAATCACGAATTATCAGGTCATACAGGGTTTCGTCTAACGCGTTTTTATTAATGCCACTTCCCATTGTGGCGTTACCTTGAGGGTCTAGATCGACAAGCAAAACCCGTTGTTGTGTTACAGAAAGAGACGCTGATAGATTAACAGAAGTTGTTGTTTTTCCAACCCCACCCTTTTGATTTGCTACCGCTATAACTTCCATAACTACAAAGGCATCCCAGGTTCTTTTAGCACTTCAATAACATGTCGATCTGATTGTAAATAGGGAACATTTACAGCGTGAATTGCATTCACTCTATACCCTTCGGGTAATCTCTTTATTTCTTCTGAAGGGTAAACACCCTTCATTACCAGCAAAGAACAATCTTCTTTTAAAATGCTGCTTGTTAAGTCAATAACATTTGCTATAGAAGAAAAAGCCCTACAAACAATTGTGTCGAATTGTTTGCTGCTTTTATAATTCTCGACACGCTCGTTTACAATTTCTATATTTTCCAGTCCCAACTCAAGTTTTACTTGAAAAAGAAACCTTGTTTTCTTACCGTTACTATCCAAAAGAGTGAAGCTCTTTTTCGGATCCAAAATCGATAGAGGAATACCGGGTAACCCTCCACCCGAACCAACATCTAAAATATTGTTTCCACTAAGGAGATTCCATAACGACAAACTATCAAGCAAATGAGCAGATATCATTCGATCAATATCACTAATTCCAGAGATATTAAATTTCAAATTCCATTTTTTTAAAAGTTTTAAATAATTTTCAAACTGATCTAACTGCGTTTGCTGAACTTCATCAACATATCCTAGATTTTGAATCCCGCTTTTTAACCGTTCACTAATATCCATTGTGAAAAATCATTAATTATGCAATTTTATTGCGATAAGACTGGCCATGCTTTTTTACATAAACCAATAAAAGAGAAATTGCCGCCGGCGTCATTCCTGGTATTCGTGCAGCCCTGCCAACATTTCTAGGCTTACTTTGCGATAGTTTCTGCTTTAACTCGTTAGATAAACCGTTCATCGACGAATAATCAAGGTCGCTCGGCAATTGTGTGTTTTCCTGGCTTTTTGTCTTTTCGATCTCCATATTCTGTCTGTCAATATAACCTTTATACCTTACCTGAATTATTGCCTGTGTCCTCGCTTGATCAGATGAATCTTTCAAATGGCGTTCATTTAAAAGCCCAAATGACTCCCCGTCCTTTTCATTATAATTTCGTTTTAAGACAGCCTCGCACATTTTTTCACTATCAGCCTCAGGTCTCACAAGCAGATCGGCCAAGCGATATTCTCGACTAATTGGCTTTTGTAATAGTTTATTAACTTTAGGAGAACATAGATCATTTGGTCTCACCCAAGTAGTTTCGAATAGATTTAAATAAACCCCAACCTCTTCTTGCTTCCGACAAAAAAACTCCCACTGCAAGTCGTCGACTAACTTAAACCGCCTACCGATTTCGGTCAGCCTTTGATCGGCGTTATCTTCACGCAAAGAAAGCCGATATTCGGCGCGGCTTGTAAACATCCGATATGGCTCTAACG
>CESO01066549.1_pt1 | contig 16702 bp, 18 predicted proteins | sample 356341 | NCBI WGS metagenome assembly CESO01 (sample SAMEA2621812, study PRJEB7988) | marine metagenome | biome: marine biome (ENVO:00000447); feature: deep chlorophyll maximum layer (ENVO:xxxxxxxx); material: "saline water (ENVO:00002010), including plankton (ENVO:xxxxxxxx)" | depth 35 m
AAAATTAACAGGATTTATGGTTGTGATTTTATGATGATAATTAAATTTTAAGCAGACTTAAATGCTTAGGAAATTAAGTAGATACCATCCAAAAACAATTGATCACAATTTTAAAAACATACAAAAAATTTATCCTCTTTTTTAAATTGGTTTTATTTGTTTATTAAATAACTGTTATTTTTCTTGGCTGTTTCGTCTAAAAAATTATTTTTGCAGAAATATTTAAATACAATTTAATATGTATTGGACATTAGAATTGGCATCATATTTAAGCGATGCCCCATGGCCCGCAACAAAAGATGAATTGATTGATTATTCGATCCGGACAGGCTCCCCCCTTGAAGTTGTAGAAAACCTGCAAGCAATAGAAGATGAAGGGGAATCATACGATTCTATTCAAGAAATTTGGCCCGATTATCCTTCCGATGAGGATTATCTATGGAATGAAGATGAATATTAAATAAACATAATAAAAGTCTCTTACGAGGCTTTTTTTTTGATTCAATCTCCCAAAAAATTAAGAACAAGCCGTATATTTGACCTTCCAAACTACTATTGATAATTAATAAAATTTGACAATGAGTATACTAAACTCTGTATTGAAAGTTTTTGTTGGAGATAAATCCAAACAAGATGTCAAAGCCATCTTACCAGTTGTAAATAAAATCAAACAATTTGAATCTTCTGTGGCTGAGCTTTCAAACGACGAATTGAGAGCTAAAACCACTGCTTTTAAAGCTAAAATAAAAGCTGATTGTGCAGATTATGAGACCCTTATCTCCACACTTCAAGAAGAAGCTAATACAATTACAGACATTGATCGTAAAGAAGATATATATCAAGAAATTGACGGTTTGAATGATGCTATATACGAAACTACACAATCAACCTTAGACGAACTTTTACCCGAAGCGTTTGCTGTCGTTAAAGAAACTGCGAAGCGTTTTGTTGAACACACTGAAATTCCTGTGACAGCCACTGCTTTTGATCGAGAAATCGGAGGTACTAAAGACTATGTTAAATTCAATGGAGACCAAGCCATCTGGTCCAATTCATGGGACGCTGCTGGAAAACCCATTGTTTGGGACATGATTCACTATGATGTCCAGCTGATCGGTGGAGTCGCCATGCACCAAGGTAAAATTGCCGAAATGCAAACTGGAGAAGGGAAAACATTGGTAGCGACGCTTCCAGTGTATTTAAACGCATTGACAGGTAAAGGTGTTCACCTTGTAACAGTCAATGATTATTTGGCTAAAAGAGACAGTGCGTGGATGGCCCCTATTTTTCAATTTCATGGCTTGAGTGTTGATTGCATTGATTATTACAAACCCAATTCGGCAGAGAGAAAAAAGGCTTACAATGCCGATATCACCTATGGAACCAACAACGAATTTGGTTTCGACTACTTAAGGGATAATATGGCGCATTCCACAACCGATTTGGTACAGAAACCCCACCACTACGCCATAGTCGATGAAATTGACTCGGTATTGGTAGATGATGCCCGAACACCCTTAATTATTTCCGGACCGGTGCCTCAAGGCGACCGCCATGAGTTTATGGAACTCAAACCCAAAATTCAAGACATCGTAAGCGTGCAGAGAAAGCACTTAACAACCGTTTTGGCGGAGGCTAAAAAAAGCATTGCAGCAGGTGATACTAAAGAAGGTGGATTTCAATTGCTTCGCGTTTTCAGGGGAATGCCAAAAAACAAAGCCTTGATCAAGTTTTTAAGTGAAGAAGGCATCAAGCAACTATTGCAAAAAACCGAAAATTTCTACATGCAAGATAACAATAGAGAAATGCCCAAGGTTGATGCTGAGCTCTATTATGTGATTGATGAAAAAAATAATCAAATTGAATTGTCTGACAAAGGCGTGGATTATCTTTCTGGCGCAGACGACCCCAACTTTTTTGTCATGCCAGAAATGGGAATGGAAATTTCAAAAATTGAAGTAAAAAACCTTCCCAAAGAAAAAGAAGCCGCCTTAAAAGAGGCCTTATTTAAAGATTTTGGCATCAAGTCCGAACGTATTCACACCATGAGTCAGCTGCTAAAGGCCTATGCCCTGTTTGAAAAAGACATTCAATATGTCGTCATGGATAACAAAGTGATGATTGTTGACGAACAAACCGGCCGAATCATGGACGGAAGGCGTTACAGCGACGGTTTACATCAGGCCATTGAAGCCAAAGAAAATGTAAAAATCGAAGCGGCCACCCAAACATTTGCTACGGTTACTTTGCAGAATTACTTCCGAATGTACCGAAAATTATCAGGAATGACGGGTACTGCAGTGACAGAAGCAGGAGAATTTTGGGAGATCTACAAATTAGATGTTATTGAAATCCCTACCAACCGCCCGATAGCAAGAGACGACCGCGATGATTTGGTTTACAAAACAAAACGCGAAAAATACAATGCTGTAATTGAAGAGGTGACCAAGCTTTCAAAAGCCGGTAGACCAGTGCTTATTGGTACAACCAATGTTGAAATTAGTGAATTGCTTGGAAAAATGCTGAGTATTCGTAAGATTCCACACAATGTATTAAATGCAAAGCTTCACAAAAAGGAAGCCGATATTGTAGCGGAAGCTGGAAAGCCTGGTCAGGTTACAATTGCCACAAATATGGCTGGCCGAGGTACCGACATAAAGCTGTCTGAAGAAGTTAAAAATGCAGGAGGACTTGCCATCGTTGGAACTGAACGCCACGACTCCAGACGTGTTGACCGCCAGTTGAGAGGCCGTGCAGGACGTCAAGGAGATCCTGGGAGTTCACAATTCTATGTATCGCTTGAAGATAATTTAATGCGTTTATTTGGAAGTGAGCGCATTGCCAAAATGATGGACCGCATGGGGCTTCAGGAAGGTGAAGTTATTCAACACTCTATGATTTCAAAGTCTATTGAGAGAGCTCAGAAGAAAGTAGAAGAAAACCAATTTGGAATTCGAAAGCGACTTTTGGAATATGACGATGTCATGAACGCCCAACGTGAAGTGGTATACAGAAGGCGTTTTAACGCCCTAGATGGGGAGCGTTTGCGTGTCGATCTTGCCAATATGGTATACGATACTGCAGAGGTCATTACAGCCACCAACAAGGCTGCCAACGACTTTAAAAACTTAGAATTCGAATTGATTCGCTATTTTTCAATGAGCGCACCAATGTCGAAATCAGAATTTGAAGACAAAACAGAGCAAGAACTCTCTAAAATTATTTACAAAGAAGCTTTTGCGCATTACGAGTCTAAAATGGAACGCAATGCAGACCTGGCTTTTCCCGTCATTAAAAATGTTTACGAAAACCAAGGGGATAAGTTTAAAAGAATTGTCGTGCCTTTTACAGATGGCAACAAAACCCTTCAAGTCATTACAGATCTTGAAAAATCTTACCAGACAAACGGAAAACAATTGGTAACCGATTTTGAGAAAAATATTTCACTGGCCATTATTGATGATGCATGGAAAACGCATTTAAGAAAAATGGATGAACTCAAACAATCTGTTCAGCTAGCGGTTCATGAACAAAAAGACCCGCTTTTGATTTATAAATTTGAATCGTTTGAATTGTTTAAGAAAATGATTGACCAGGTCAATAAAGATGTTATTTCTTTCTTGTTCAAAGGAGAAATTCCACAAGAAACTGCGAATACCATTCAAGAAGCAAAAACAAGAGGAAGAGAAAAAGTTCAAACCACAAAAGACGTCATTCCAAACATGGATGAACGTGCCGCACAATCAAGAGCTGTTGGAAACACACAAAGGGCACCGCAAGTTGCGGAAACTATTGTTCGCGAACAACCTAAAATCGGTCGCAACGACAAAGTAACCATAAAAAATGTGATGAGTGGTGCGAGTAAAACGCTGAAGTATAAACAAGCTTTACCAATGATACAAAAAGGAGAATGGGTACTGATAAGAGAATAAAAAATTATTGCAACTTCAATATAAAATTGGGGTCCGGACAATTATCTTTATAAAACTCAACTTCATTGGCATTACAAACTCCGGGATAATCGCCAAAATTTCCTTGTAAATCTTCAATAATTTGAAAATGTAAATGCGGCGGATAGTCTCCGTTTACCTTAGGACCGCCTAAACGTCCAACAATAGCACCTGCTTGAATCTTTTGCCCTGTATATAAGGTTGCAATGGAATCCAACGATAAATGCCCGTACAGTGTGAAAAACACAAAGTCTTGCAAGTGGTGTTCCAAAATCAGCGTCGGTCCATAGTCTCCAAATGCAGTGTTGTTCTTGAAGCTGTGAACGATACCATCAAATGCAGCCAAAACAGGGGTTTTTTCAGCGCACCACAAGTCCAATCCTAAGTGGATGTTTCGTTGCTGTTCTAAAGATTCATTTTGAAAATGAATGCTGCGATTGTAAATCAATCTTTTTTCCATATAACCGCCATAGGCGATTGTTTTGGAATGGCTTTTCAGAAAATGATTGATAAAACTTGAAAATGATTCGGAAGCTGCAAAATCGATGCTTTCAAGTGCTATATTAGAATCTGATAAATCGATTGGTATATAAGAATTAAAATCAATCTCAGGCGCCATCAGACTAACACTTTTCCCAACAGTATATTTTAAAAAATCTGATAAGGTCATTTGTTAAAGTTAAGGATTGAAAAATCGAAAATCCGAGGCTTTTTTTGATTAAAAAATACTACTGTAAATTGATAAATCTAGTTTTTAATTTACTGAAAAATACATAAAATAAATAGCCAGAAATGACACCAAAAGCCAAGCCACAAACAACATCTACCGGGTAGTGTTTTCCAATGTAAATTCGGCTATACCCGACCATTAAACTCCAAGGAATCATTAAAAAAATGAATTTTTTATATTTTGATTTCAACATTAGAATAGTAAAAACAGCCGCTGCCATGGAATTTGAGGAGTGTCCAGAAAAGAATCCAAAACCATGACAATCGCCCAATCTTAAAAACTCTACAACCCCTTCCTGTGCACAAGGTCTTAAACGCTCAAAACCATCTTTAAAAAGATTGGTAACTTGATCGGTGAAGGTAATCATAGCGGCCAGGCACAACACTAACAACACTACCCCTTTTTTGCCAAGACCTTTGGCCATTAAAAACAATAATAAAACATAGAGTGGAATGGAAGACCATTTGTTGGTAACAGCAAACCAAAATCCATCCCAGGGCTCCTGCCCTAAATTGTTCAGGTAAAGTAATAGCTCACGATCAAATTCTAAAATATAATCAAGCATGGTTTTTATTCTTTTTCATATTTCTCAACTTCTAAATCGTAAAAAACAGAGGCCTGGACAATCGCATTTTCTGCTTCAGATTGCAATTCTTTTTCATCTTGTTGGTCAAAATCTTCGAACCATTCAATTTCATCCGTTTCAAGATTTATTATGAATCTGGGAAATTCTGTATGGATAACAAATATAGCGCTGGGAAAATCGGAGTGATCTCCTAAAATAAATTTTGGCAATGTCATGCGGTTTTATTTTTTAATGATAAATTGTTTTGAAAGATAATCAAATCGCAGGTATAAAAAAATTGAAGAAGTCGTAAGCCCCGCCAGTAAACCCATCCAAATCCCTGCACTTCCATACATGGCCTCACTACCAAGATAATAGCACAATGGGAAACCTACAATCCAATAGGAAATAAATGTTATTAATGTGGGTATTTTAACGTCCTGAAGACCTCTAAGCGCCCCTAAGAATACCACTTGAGTACTGTCACTAATTTGAAATAAAGCAGCAATAATAAGCAGTTGGGATGCGATGACAACTACTTCATTGTTGTCCTTGAAGTTAATAAGATCATCTACATCTAAATAAAAAGTGGGTAATGCCTCATGAAAAGCCAAAAATAGTACAGCAAATACAGCTGCAAAGATAAGACCCATTAGAAAAATTGATTTTGCAATTCTTCGGAGTTCAATAGGACGCTTTAGTCCTTTTTGATTGCCAACTCGAATAGTCGCTGCAACCCCGAGTCCAACGGCAATCATATAGGTCATTGAGGACAAGTTTAATGCAATTTGATTGGCAGCCTGAGAATTTTTACCCAATGTTCCACTCAGCCAAATAGCCGATGTAAAGACTCCAATTTCAAAAAACATTTGCAAGGCACTGGGCAAACCTAAATTGATGATTTTTTTTAGCATCGCATTTTCCAACAACGTGAGTTTAAGCCCTATTAAATAGGCTTTTGTTTTATCGAGCTTTTTTAAGAAAAACCACATTAATAAGAGCATGATAAAACGTGAAATAAGCGTCCCCACACCAGCACCAACAACTCCCATTTGTGGAAAACCCCATTTTCCAAAAATTAATACATAATTAAAAAAAACGTTGATGATATTGGCGATAATCGTCACATACATGGGATATCTTGTGAGCGATAAACCATCGCTAAATTGTTTCAGAGCTTGGAAAATAATAAGTGGAATTAATGAAACAGCTATGACATCAAGATAAGGAATTGCAAGTATCACCACTTCCTCAGGTTGGTCCATGCTGTACATTAGGGGCTTTGCAAGTAAAATCAATACAAAAAGCACCAAAGCAATCGCGGAGCAAAGTATAAAACCATGCTTTAAAGCTGATTTACCACTGTCAAAGTTTTGCTCAGAATGTGATTCTGCCACTAAAGGTGTGATTGCCGTAGAAAATCCAATACCAAGAGCCATGGCCACAAAGAAAAAACTATTCCCAAGAGAAACTGCAGCCAACTCAGCTGCACCCAACTGCCCTACCATAATGTTGTCGACAAGACCTACAAGAACATGCCCTAACATACCCAATATCACAGGGGCTGCTAAGTGCCAATTGTATCTAAATTCTTTTGTGTAAGCGCGCCACATATAAACAATATAAATTTGTTGCTCAGAACTATTAATTCTTAGAATTTGTGGCTGGCTGTTTAAAATCAAAGCCGTCTTTCAAGAGCAGATTGTACCAGGCAAGAATTTTTTTAATATCACTTGAATAAACACGGTCTTCATCGAAGTCTGGTAAAACCGAAAAAAAATAAGACTCTAGCTCATCTTTGGGAGCTTTTGGACTCACTGTAGTTGCATTGCCCTGCTCTTTTGTGAAAATATGTTTAAAAACTTCCAACAAAGGCACTTCTTCTTCAAGAGTGTAAATGGATATTTCGCTTAACAAACTCAAGCTTCTATCCATTTTCACAAAACGCATTTTGTTGTCTATCATAGATTGTACAACATAACCGCCACGGCTTGGATTGATTAATTTATACAATCCCGGTTTTTTTGAAATTGCCAGTATTTTTTCTAAACTCATAAGGTTGTTTTTAAACTCTTTTTTTAGAGATTTTCGGAAAACGCATGCGGTAATTGGTGCTAATTTTTCCTTTGCTGATAGAACTCAATTTACTTTTAATCAGACGTTTTTTAAAATTGGAAACTTTGTCTGTGAATAAAATACCTTGAATGTGGTCGTATTCATGCTGAATGACACGCGCAATCAATCCGTCATAGACCTCAACGTATGACTTAAAGTTTTCATCTTGGTAGCGGATTTTAATTTTTGGTTTCCTAGAGACTTCTTCGCGAATATTGGGAATGCTTAAGCAGCCCTCATTAAAATTCCACTCATTCCCTGTCTCTTCAATAATTTCAGGGTTTATAAATGTTTTTTTAAAGTTTTTTAATGCTTTTGCTTCAGATGCTGACAAAGATTCATCTTCTGAAAAAGGGGCTGTATCAACCAAAAAAAGACGAATGGACAACCCAATCTGTGGAGCTGCCAATCCTACGCCATAGGCCCCATACATTGTTTCATACATATTGGCTACAAGGGTTTTTAAATCCTTGTAATCTGACGAAATCAGAACTGCTTTCTTCTTCAAAACAGGGTCTCCATAAGCAACAATAGGAAGTATCATTTGTCATTTATTTAGAGGTCAAAAATACAACTCTCTATTTTGAAAAAATAATGGAATGTAAATTATTTACGTTTTAGGTAGGATTGAAGAATTAAAGTGGCACTTATTTCGTCGACCATGGCTTTGTTTTGCCGCTGTTTTTTTTTAATTCCAGAGTCAAGCATGGACTGAAATGCCATTTTAGAAGTAAACCGTTCGTCTTCTCTTTCAATAGGGATGTTCGGAAAAGCGTTTTTTAAGCTTTTAAGAAATGGTTTGATGAGTTGTTCACTTTCTGAAGGTAAATTATTCATTTGTTTGGGCAAGCCTACAACAAATATATCTACAACTTCTTGCGAACAATAGGATTTTAAAAAATCTAATAAAGAATGTGTTTCAACAGTATTTAAACCAGATGCGATGATTTGAAGCGGATCGGTGACTGCAATACCCGTTCTTTTTTTTCCATAATCCAATGCTAAAATTCTTCCCACGTTGCTAAAATACAATTTCAAAAATATAGAAACCGCATAAATAATTAATTTTCAAAAACTGAGATAAACTTCTAACACTTTTTTGAATAAGACTTATATTTGTTTTACAATTTACTTGATTATGAATTCACTAAAACAAACCATTGAAGCCGCTTGGAAAAACAGAACTTTACTCAAAGAAAAAGAAACGCAAGCAGCCATTAGAAGCATTATTGCACTTTTAGACGAAGGAAGCCTTCGTGTTGCAGAGCCCAAAGTCGATGGATGGCAGGTGAATGAATGGGTTAAAAAGGCCGTAGTGCTCTATTTTCCAATTCAAACGATGGAGACTATTGAGGTTGGTCCTTTTGAATTTCACGACAAAATTCCATTAAAAAAAGATTATAAAGCCAGAGGTATTCGCGTGGTGCCCCATGCGGTCGCCCGCCATGGCGCGTATATTTCCAATGGAACCATTCTAATGCCCAGTTATGTAAATATCGGTGCCTATGTCGATGAAGGTACTATGGTGGATACTTGGGCAACCGTAGGCAGTTGTGCACAAATTGGTAAAAATGTACATCTTTCAGGTGGCGTGGGAATTGGTGGGGTTTTAGAACCCCTACAAGCCGCCCCAGTTATCATTGAGAATGACGCCTTTATTGGCTCTCGCTGCATAGTAGTTGAAGGAGTTCGTGTTGAAAAAGAAGCTGTTTTGGGAGCAAATGTTGTCCTTACGGGGTCTACAAAGATTATAGATGTTACTGGTGCTGAGCCAGTAGAATTGAAAGGCGTTGTACCGTCTCGTTCTGTAGTAATTCCAGGAAGTTACACCAAAACATTTCCTGCTGGGGATTTTAATGTCCCATGCGCTTTAATTATTGGAAAGCGTAAAGAGAGTACAAACAAAAAAACCTCTTTAAATGATGCCCTAAGAACACATAATGTAGCTGTTTAGAATAAGCTTTTTCTGATTGTAAACTTTTAAAATATGTTATATAGACTGAGAAAAATAATGCTGAGAATTTTGAAAGAAATGCGTTTTTTACCCCCAAAAATATATGCACATATTCTTTTCGAAAATTATACTCAAAAAAAATTAAACTTAGGAAATCCTATCGAGTTTAATGAAAAAATTCAATGGCTTAAGTTATATTATCATCCAAAGATTTTAAATCAATTAGTAGATAAGTTTGAAGTTAGAAAATACGTTGAAAAGAAAATAGGCTCTCAGTATCTCAATCATATATACGGAGTATATAAAAACCCAAATGAAGTGCCTTTTGAAGACTTACCAACTCAATTTGTAATAAAAGCTACTCACACTAGTAGTCATAATTTAATTGTTAAGGATAAGAAAATGATTGATACAAAATCCGCAATAAAACAATTTAAGAAATGGCTGAGTATTAACCAATATTACAGAACCGGTCAGGAGTGGGCATATAAGGACGTGGAACCTAGGCTAATTGCTGAAAAATATCTTAATGATGCAGAAAAATCATCTTTAATAGATTATAAATTCTACTGCTTTAACGGAGTTGCAAAATTTCTGGAAATACATTTTGACAGAGCTGATAACCATAAAAGAGGATTCTACGATTTCAACTTCAATCCACTTCCCTACAGGTACGTCAAAAAAAATAAAAGCATAAATGAAAAAGTTGAAAAACCCAGTAACCTGAAGGAAATGATTAAATTGTCTGAAATATTAGCTGACAAACTACCATTTGTAAGGGTAGATTTTTACTCTATTGAAGGAAAATCTATTTTTGGAGAAATGACTTTTTATCCCTCAGATGGACGAAAAGATTTAATACCAGATGAATATAATAAAATTATAGGTGATTTAATTAAATTACCTAAATTACAGAATGGTCAAAGTTCTATAACCACATTTTAATCCATGGATACTAATTTAGATCAAAAGCTTCCAATAGACGCTGTTATACTTTGGGTTAATGGTAATGATAAAAAACATCAGGATAAAATTTTAAAATTTGTAAAGGATAAAAACCTTGTAAAAACAAAAGCATTTAGAACGCGCTATGACCAAGTGAATGAAATAAAATACACTATTGATTCATTGTTGAAATTTGCGCCTTTCATTAGAAAGATTCATTTAATAACTGACAATCAAATACCTGATTTTTTAACTGAAAAAATCAATAACAACAGCTATAATAAAGTGTTCATAGTTGATCATAAAAAGGTGTTTGATGGTTATCACAAATATTTGCCAACTTTTAATTGTAGGTCTATTGAAACTTGTATTTACAGGATACCAAATCTCTCAGAACATTTTATATATCTAAATGATGATTTTTTTCTTATCAACCACACAAAGGCAGAGGATTTTTTTAGAAATGGTTTGCCTGTGCTTAGGGGGAAATGGCTAAAATTTGACAGAGACATAATATATAAAAAATTTGTCAAACAAAGAACTGGACATAAATTTGCACAACAAAAAGCAGCATCGATAGTTGGTTTTAAAAAATACTATAATTTCAAACATACTCCACATCCGTTAAGAAAATCAACTTTTGAAACTTTTTTCAATGATAACAGAGATGTGTTCATAAATAATATTAAACACAAGTTCAGAAGTATTGATCAATTTACACCACAAGGTTTAGCCAATCATATTGAAATTAAGAATAACAGCTGTGTGTTAGAAAAAGATTTGAAATTAATATACTTTAGATCCTATAAGAAACCTCTATTTTGGTATAATCTTAATTTAAAATTCAAAACAAATAAAAAATTGTTCTTAGGATTACAGAGCTTAGATAAATGCCCCTCGAATAAATTAAAATTTCTCTTAAATTGGTTATCAAAAAGGTTGAAAATCTGACAGAAATTAATTTATGATCAATTAAAACCTTCTATTTAACTTAACTAAATATTAAAATTATAAGTGAAGTAAAGAATATTGCTTTTTTAGATATTCTCGTTGATCATTTAAGCAGTTAAATTTCCATTTATCAAAAGTGCGCTCAACTTTTTTTCTAGAGAAAAAATCAAACCAGTCTGCTAATGGAAAAAAATCACGGTGTCCAATTCCATCTACTATAACCAATTCAATATCATTTTTCTCATTTATAATTCTGCAACAAATATTCCTAGATCTTAAATCTCTAGTAAAAATTTTATGTTTAATCATCATTTTTTTAAGCCTAAGGAGCGCTAATTCGAGTTTATCATCAGAAATTTGATCACTCTGTGTTAAGTAATATTCTAAAGTTTTAGAGACTTTATTTGTTGTTTTATCACAAACTAAATCAAATACTTGACCGAGGCCTAAATTGGTGCCAATTTCGTGGTGAAAATCAGTATAGAACGGAAATTTAAAATTTACTTTTGACCGCTTTGATAGTTTATTAAAATACTTGAGCTCTTTCTCAGTATAATCCCGCGTAGTTTCTTTCCTAGGAATTTTTATACAAAGCTTATCATTAAGTGGGTGTTTGTAACAAAATCGAATTTCGCCCTCACCAATCAAATATTCATTGTCTAAATAAATCACAAAAATAAAGTTAAATTGAGGTTCAAAATTAAGGTTAACTATTTAAACATCAAATATTTAGACTACTTTTATAGAATCTCCTTATTAAATTGTTAATTTACCATATCTTTGTCCACTAATTGAGAACGCAAAACATGAAAATAATAATACTCGCTGCTGGAATGGGATCACGACTAGGCAATCCGTTTCCAAAACCATTGACAATCTTAAAAAATGGAAAGAGTATTATGGGAATGCAAATTGAAAATATTACAACGCATTATGATATCGATGACATCAATGTAGTTGTTGGCTTCAAAAAGAATTTAATTATGGAACGCTTCCCAGAGCTGACTTATATTTATAATCCTTTTTTCGATAGAACAAACACTTCTAAAAGTTTGTTGAGAGCCTTGAAAAAGAATAAAGACAAATCGGTTCTTTGGTTTAATGGTGATGTTGTTTTTGATGTAAAGTTGCTAGATATTTTAAACGAATTCATTGCAAAAAATGAATCTTTTGTGGCTGTTAACACAAGCAAGGTTGGGGAAGAAGAAGTTAAATATACCTTAAAAGATGGTTACATTAAAGCGCTTTCAAAGACAGTGAAAAATGGATTAGGAGAAGCTGTAGGCATAAATTTTATATCTTCTAATGATGTAAAAACACTGATAAATCGTTTAGAAGATTGTGGTAATAACGATTATTTTGAGCGTGGCATGGAGATGGCAATTGAAAAAGACAACCTAAAAGTTAATGCCGTAGATATTTCTAAATTCATCTGCATGGAGATCGATTTTGTTGAAGATTTAAATGAAGTAAATAAGTCATTGTAATGAAATTTATTCTATTTTGTTTGAATGACTATGCGTTTTCAATATTAGATCCAATCAAACATGTTTTATTAAAAAAAAATCATGAGTTTATTTGGTATGTGGCACCAAAAATAAAATCGAACTTCCCATATAAAACTGACAACTATACATCATCATACAGTGAACTAAAGTTGTATAAAAGTGATGTAATATTCGCACCTGGAAATGAAGTACCCTATTTTCTAAGAGGATTAAAAACTCAAGTTTTCCATGGTCTTGCAGGAGAAAAGAAAGGTCACTTTAGAATTCGCCAATATTTTGATTTATACTTGACTCAGGGACCCTACTTTACAGATCGATTTCTTAAACTTAAAAAAAAACACGAAACCTTTGATATAATTGAAACTGGTTGGCCAAAATTGGATAAATATTATAGAAAAAATGATGAATTTAATGCTGAAAGGTTAAATTTAATTTCTGAACATAAATCAAAATATATAATACTTTATGCGCCAACATTTTCTCCAAGACTAACATCAGCTCCACACGTTTATAATGAAATCGAATCACTTGCCAAAAATCAAGACTATATTATATTACTTAAGTTTCACCCCCTTATGGATGAAAAATGGGTGAAAAAATATCAAAATATTGCAGATAAACACAAAAATATTATATTCAAAAAAGAAAAAGACATCACCAAATACATAATCATTTCTGATCTAATAATTAGTGACACCTCTTCTGTTGTTTATGAATTCTTACTGCTTGATAAACCGGCAATAACTTTTAGAAATATTTCCAAAAGTATATTTTGGAAAAATTTAAATAACTATGATAATTTAGTTAATGAAGTTTCTAAAATACTGAAGAAAGATCGGCATTCTAATTCAAGAAGAGAGATGATTAAAAAATACCATCCTTATGTTGACGGTAAATCAGCATTGCGCATGGTTGAAGCTGTTGAAGGTTATTTATCAGTCAATCAAGTTCCTGAAAGAAGAAAAATTTCTACATTTAGAAAAATAAAGACTGTTTATAAAATTATAGCAAAAAAAATTTAATTTTCTATGCTTAAGCTTTCAGCCGTAATAATTACTTACAATGAAGAACGATACATTGATGAGTGTTTGAAATCATTGACTAATGTTGCAGATGAAATAATTGTTGTTGACTCATATTCAACAGATAACACAAAAATAATTTGTGAAAAGTATAATATTTTATTTATTGAACAAAAATTTCTTGGATATGTAGAGCAAAAAAACTTTGCCTTAAAACAAGCAAGTTACAATCATATTGTGTCTCTTGATGGAGATGAGTCCCTTTCGCATGAGTTGCAACAATCGATACTTAAAGTTAAAAGTAATTGGACAAACGACGGCTACTATTGTAACAGATATAATAATTTTTGTGGTCAATGGATTAAATATTCGGATTGGTATCCAAATAAAAAGATTCGTGTATTTGATAAACGAAAATCTTGTTGGAAAGGAATTAACCCCCATGATCAAGTATTTGTAAATTCTTCAAAAAAAATTGGGAAACTAAAGGGTGATATTTTACACCTTACCTATCAATCGTATTCTGAATTTAACCAAAAAGTTGAATCTTTTTCATCAATTTCAGCGGAATCCTACTACAAACTTGGGAAAAGATCAAATCTATTCAAAATCATTTGGAATCCAAGCTGGGCATTCTTTAAATCCTATATATTAAGACTTGGGTTTTTAGACGGGAAAAATGGTTTGTTTATTTGTTATCAAACAGGTAAAAGAACTTTTCTTAAATATGCCAAACTTTGGAAAATTCAAAAAACAAATAGCTTATGATATTTTAAGCAAAGACTTAAACTTTCTTTTTCTATTAACTTTTTGCCTAAAAATCTTTACCTGTTCCCACATCAATTCAAAAACGACTTCAGATGAAACTCCAATACATTTTGCATATTCAGAACTCATTATTTTAACAATATCTTTGTTGTGAGATAACCTAGAAAAATTCTTTATTCTAGATGATAATGTCATTTTTGTGAACGCCATTCGGTTTAAATCAACTAAATAAAAATCATAATTATTATTGGTTTTTTTTATTAATGTATTTCCAGGTGAGTGGTCTAAAAAATTGACGCCCTTTTCATGAAGTTTGTAAGTAAATCTTGTAAAAGCTTTAAGAATATTCACACTATCATCAAATGACAAGTCACTTGAAACCTCTCTGAATGTAAAATCATAATCCAAATGCTTGCTAACATAATAGCTTCGTTTTAGCCTGAATAATGAAGAATTTTGCGCATAACCAATTGGGCTTGGTGTCATAATTCCAAGACTGATCAATTTATTAGCGTACTCATAAGATCGCTGAGCCTTACTTTTTCTGAAATTGTTATAAATTAATGAATTAAAAAAAGTTGGAGTCCTAAATGACTTTATATTAATTTTTTTTGAGTTGACATTAAAAATTTTAATTGTGTTTCGTTTTTGATTTCCAAGCGTAAGTCCTGTATTATCAAAATCATTAATCATATTTAGTATCTGATTTTTTTCACTCAAAAAAGAACTATTTACAATAATTTTCATAAAGTAAAATTACAATAATTTTATCCATTTGATTGATTAATTAATTGTCTTCTTGATTGATTTTATTTAATTTGTAAAATTAAATCTTACATCACAAAACAATAATGAGTTTAGACATAACAAATGAAATTAAAAAGTGTAAAGATTTGCTAACAAAAGGCAACATCATCCTCTACCCAACGGATACCGTTTGGGGTATTGGGTGTGATGCGACCAACTTTGAAGCCGTTGAAAAAATTTACCAACTCAAACAAAGAGCGGACTCAAAAACCATGATTTGTTTGGTAAATTCAATTCAAATGCTCAATCAATACATTGAAGAAGTGCCAGAAACAGCCTACACAATATTAAAATACGCCACCACCCCCACTACCATCATTTACGACCGTCCCCTTCGTGTTTCAGAAAATTTAATAGCAGCAGACAACAGCTTAGCCATTAGAATGGTGCAAACTGGATTTTGCGGTGAATTGCTCAAGCGATTTAAAAAACCTATTGTTTCAACCTCCGCCAATATTTCTGGCCGTCCAACACCAAAAACTTACAAAGAAATCGAAACTGATATTTTAAAAGGTGTAGACTATGTCGTAAATTTGAACCGTGAAAGCACTCCGGCAACACCTTCCTCAATCATCAAACTGAGTAACAATGGGGAAGTGAAAGTTATGAGGCCTTAGTGTACCAACAGTAAACATTTTATATCATGCATTTTGAGCAGGCATTAAAAAATCCAATTTTTAAAACCATCGCTTCTTGCGCAGCAGCGCTTGAAACCCCTTGCTATGTGGTCGGTGGGTATGTTCGCGATTTTATTTTAAGCCGTCATACGAGTCAAGATATTGATGTTGTAGCAATTGGAAATGGTATTGAATTGGCTGAAAGCGTTGCCAAAGCATTGCCAAATGCACCTAAAGTCAGCATTTTTAAAACCTATGGAACTGCAATGTTGCGTTTTAAAGGCATTGACTTGGAATTTGTAGGCGCACGCAAAGAATCCTACAAAAAAGAAAGTCGCAATCCAGAAATTTATGAAGGTACGATCGAAGACGATCAAAAAAGAAGAGATTTTACCATTAATGCTTTGGCCATTAGCTTAAATGCGAGCGATTATGGGACGCTTTTAGATCCTTTCAATGGTATGGAAGATTTAAAAAACAAACGCATTGTAACCCCTTTAAACCCAAACCTTACATTTTGCGATGATCCGCTTAGAATGTTACGCGCCATTCGCTTCGCTACGCAATTGGAATTTGAAATAGATCCTTGTGCATTAGAGGCCATTGAGAAAAACCACAGGCGCATTCAAATTATCAGTAAAGAACGTATTGTCATCGAATTGCATAAAATATTAGAAAGTAAAAAACCCTCTATTGGATTTTTATTACTTGAAAGAACAGGTTTATTGGATTTAATTATTCCTGAGCTTACGGCCCTGAAAGGAATTGAC
>CESO01326261.1_pt1 | contig 16698 bp, 4 predicted proteins | sample 356341 | NCBI WGS metagenome assembly CESO01 (sample SAMEA2621812, study PRJEB7988) | marine metagenome | biome: marine biome (ENVO:00000447); feature: deep chlorophyll maximum layer (ENVO:xxxxxxxx); material: "saline water (ENVO:00002010), including plankton (ENVO:xxxxxxxx)" | depth 35 m
CATCATCAAAACCATTGCAACTAATATTAAATCCATTGTAATCACTAATGTTAAAGTTTAAAACGAGTTCTGTAGGTTGAATTAATGTAATTTGGTTAGAATCTGGACAATTATTTTGATCTAAAATAGATACATAATAATCTCCAGAAGTAATGCCATTTAAATCTTCTAAGGCTTCACCATTATTCCAAAAAGTTAAATAGGGTTGTACGCCACCATTAATAGTTAAATCAACACCTCCGTCAGAATAATTGAAACAACTAATATCATACCCATTGTAATCGAATGAAGATTCAATAGTTGAATTTAGAGCCAATGGCTCATCCAGTTCGATTAGGTCATTGAGAATACAATTATTTAAATCCATAACTTGCAGGCTATACGTTCCAGATATTAAATTTGTTATGGTATCCGAAGTTTGTCCAGTATTCCATATTAAGTTATAAGGAGGTACACTTCCAAAAATAGTACTTCCAATGGCACCATCATTATATCCATTACAACTGATATCATATCCATTATAATTGGTTAGTGAATACAAATCAGAAACTAAAGGACTCGGCTGAGTTAGAATAATATCGATTGATGTTGAACATAAATTCATGTCCTGAATTTGCACAGAATAATTACCACTGAATAGCATATTATTATCTTCTTGTATGGTCCCGTCATTCCAGTTGAATGTATATGGAGGAACGGATCCATTTATATCAACATCAATCCAGCCATCATTAGAATTAAAACAACTGGTGTTAAAACCATTATAGTCACTCGTCTGATACGATTGGACTAATGGAGACGGTTCACTCAAAGTAATTTGAATACTATCAGTACATGTATTTAAATCAGTAATAACAACATCATAAACACCTGCACTAAGATTAAAAGGGTCTTGTGATGTAAATCCGGTATTCCAACTATATTCATAAGGTGATATACCACCATCAATTGATAAATCAATTTGACCATCATTAGCACCATTACAACTTATCTCATAACCATTAAAATTATTTGTAGAAATGATGTTTAAGTTAATTTCTGAGGGTTCAATAAGGTTTATTGTATCGACAACTATACATCCATTTAAATCCGTTATTTCAGCAATTTGTTGGCCCGCATATGAGTCTATAAGATTGAATTGATTAAGATTTGTGTCGTTGTTCCATTGTATTGCATAAGGAGCGACACTACCACTTGCAATAGCAAGAACTTCACTATCATTGAAATTGAAGCAACTGATATCATATCCGTTATAATTTGTTTGAGAAATGAGTTGAGAAACTAATGGAGTCGGTTCTATAAGACTAGTACTAATAGTCGTTTCACATAAGTTAGCATCTACTATCAATACCGTGTAATTGCCATCGGAAAGCTGATTTTGATTTTGAGTAGAACTACCATTGTCCCATAAAAATGAATACGGAGCGACACTTCCTTCAACACTTAGATTAATCCAGCCATCATTATTATCGAAACAGCTAATGTTGTAGCCATTATAGTTGCTGTTTTCATAGCTTAAGCTATAAGGGGGAGGATCAATCAAACTAATTTGATTTATAGTACTACAATTGTTATTGTCAACAATATCTACAATGTAAGTCCCTTCTGATAAATTGCCTGGGTCTTCAAGTTCAGACCCATTGTTCCAATTAAATGAATATGGTTGAACTCCTCCTTCAACATTCAAATCTATTGCCCCATTCGAAAAATCATAACAACTTATGTCATATCCATTAAAATTATTTAGTGAAGTAAGAGTTGAAACTAATGAATCGGGTTGGATTAGAAAAATAGTATCATTATGGATACAACCATTTATGTCCTGAATAACAACCGAATGTATTCCAGCAAATAAATTATCTGCTTCCGTACTAGTATTACCATTACTCCAATTCAAGCTATAAGGGGCAATACCCCCAGAAATAAAAGTTTCTAAAGCGCCATCGTTAAAATTGTAGCAACTGATATCGTATCCATTATAATCATTGGTGCTATAAATTATAGAAACTATGTCCGAAGGTTGATTAAGATAAAAGTTATCATAAAATACACAGTTGTTATCGTCTAATAACGTCAAAAAATAAGCTCCTGATTCAATATTTGTCAAGTCTTCAGAGTTTGAGCCATTAGACCAAAAGAATTGATACGGTTGTGTTCCTCCTTCAGGAGAAATATTAATAAAACCATCTGAAGCATTGAAACAACTCACATTGAATCCATTATAAAATGAACTTGTAAAGCTATTTTCGATGCTATCTGGTTGGCCAACAATAAAATCAAAGTTTACAGAACAATTAAAAGTATCTGTAACTGTAACTTGATAGTTGCCTGCAGAAATATTTGAAATATCTTTTGTTGTATCTCCGTTGGACCACAAGTATGAGTAGGGTTCACCTCCTCCAAATGCATCAAAAATAATCTGTCCATCACTAAAGTTGTAACAGTTAGGCTCTGTAATAATTCCGTTGCCTTGTATATTTGGCTCAAATAATTCAAAAGATTGATTTCCTGTACAGCCGTTAGCTGCGGTCGCTTCAACAAAATAAATGCCTTCAGTCAAGCTATCGATATAACTTCCATATTGAGTGGAGTCAAATGGGTTTTGTTCAGCTGGCCAAACGTAGGTGTAGTTTTCAGTTGTATCCAATTGTATCCAACCATCTTGGCTTCCTTCACAAGATACATTTGAAGAATTATATAAACTAACCGTCCAGTCTAAGTCTAGCTCAGGAATAGTAACTGCTTGCTGACCATAACATATACCTCCACTTCCACCATGGCACGGAGTTGAAACAAATTCTAAAGTAACAGTATATGTTCCCGGAGAAGGATATTGATGACAAGCTGTTCCTTGACCTTGACTTGTAGTATATGGAGCGGAGCCGTCTCCAAAATCCCATATGCAAAACCATTGACTACAATCATTTGTTGTTGTATTTTGAAATGTCCAACAACAATTTAGAGTATCGAATTGCATCGTAAATGAGGCCGTGCCAGAGCAACCGTCAACCATAGAATTCACATTACCAAAAGTGAATAATGGTAAAAATAGAATTAGTAGAATTAGTTTTTCACTTCTCAATGAAAAGAATTTGGTTAAAGTTGTTTTTTACTCTGAGTTTTTCTACTCCTTTATTTATTGAACTTTTAGTAAAGTTTGAATTTGTTTTAAAATCTAGTTCTTTAGAAACAGTAATTTGATTATTACTAATCTTTAGTTCATTAAAGTTATCTTTAGAAAAAGTACTTAAGTTTATTGTAGCTGTCAGCTCTTTACTTGCAGATAGTGTATATGAAAAAAGTATATCTTGATTGTTTCCGATTAGTTGCTCAGATCTTACAGTACCAAATGTTGAATATTTAGCCTTGTCATTATCAAGTTTTAAAATCAAATTGTTATACCCTTCGTTTTTACTGATTATACCACCGAAAAAATAGCCGTCATTTTCACCATTGATTACTATACTGTTAGGAATATTATATTCATATCCTCTAGTAAGGTTTAATGTAGAATCAAAATTGTAGTTAAACAGGAAATAGTCATTTTCTTCTTGATATGTTCCCACTATTTTTATTTCATCATTATCAATGGTCATGATATTAGATGATACAGATGAATTTAAACGAGATATTTTAATAATAGACATTATATATCCATCTGGGTCTAGTTTAATAATAAAGCTTGATGACTTATCATTAGAGTCTTTAGCATGGCATAGCATCAAAAAATTATTTTGGTACTTAATAATGGCATTACTAATACCTGTGTTATGATTTTCTATTTCTATAGATTTACTCCAAAGCTTTTCTCCTCTTTTAGTGAACTCTGAAATGTAGATATGTTGTTGTTCTGTGTACATATTAAAGAAAGAATTGTTAATCAATTCCCTTTCTTTTATAAAACCTGAAATCAGGATATTCCTTTCGTTTTCTATAATTCCAAAAGGGTCAACTTCATTTCCATTTTCATTAAAAATAAAACTATTGACTACTTCATTGGTATTATTTAACTCCATAAAATAAATAGATTCTTGTCCCTCAAAGCTATAGCCTTCTGCCGAAATTAAGAGGTTATTATCTTCTGATTCAATGAGTTGGTTGATAACATACTCATTAGGACCTTCAAAAGCTATAGAATTATATAATGAATCACCTTCGAAGAAGGCGATGCCTGGGTTTCTCAATCCATCTTTTAGTAGATAATATGGAACAATAGTTTGATTATCTACCCTTAAAGATGTCTTTGGTATAATGCTTTTTTTGTCAGCGTGATAATATCCTTTTATGGGAGTTTGACAAAACAAACTACATTGGATTGCAAGAAAAAAAGTTATAGTAAAAAATAGTTTCATTTCATTGAGATTTTAAGATTAGACGTATGAGCCCTTTTTTCAATTATCAAATAAAATGAGGCTATTAATAAGCCCGTTCTAAATAAAGCATCTGGAAAAGCTGTAAGGTATGAAAGATAAACGATGAATGCTATCCATAGTGTAGCTATCAATGCTACCCATTTGGTTTTAAAACCTATAAATAATAGTAAGCTTATTAGTGTGTCTGATATTCCCGAATAAAATACAAAGTCCTGTGCTTTGTCTTGAGGGATTATGTTTAACGCTAAATCGATATGACCTTGTCTTAGTCCAAAAAAACCTAAAGATGCTAAGCCGTGCGCAAGAAAAGCAAAAGCTAAGCCTATACGTAGTAAATAATACGACTCTTTAGATTTAAGTAAATGTAAAATAAGTACGCCAAAACATATCCATGGCAAACGCCTAAATACTTCTGCTACACCAAAAATAGACTCCGTTTGTTGCAGATAAAAGTTTACAGCTAAAAAAGAAACAGCTATCAGATACCCAATGATTAACTTAATAATCCATTCAAGCTTTTTATTTACTAATAATAGCATTGAGATTATTACATCAAAATAACCATGAATAATTAAAAGAATTTGATTGTCAAAATTTGTAAAATTTATTAGAGTAATGAGTTTTAGATGTAAGCTTTCAGATGGGCTAAACCCTAGAGAAACTAATCCATGCCCTAAAAAAGAAGCAGATAAAATGAGCCTTAGAATTAGTAGACTTTTAGAGTTATCATTCAGTATGTTAGAATTATTTAGCATAATATATCCAACATTCAATTGAAAGGCTATTTCTTAATTGTCTTGCTTCGGATAGCTCATCTGTATCTAAAGCATAAAGATAGTGTAGATTATTTTCGATAAAGTAATTGCTTGGTTCGATATTTAAGGAATTAGCAAATGTGTTTAAGTTAGATTTTTCAGAAAAAACACCGACAATCACATAAAACTTTTCAGATTTATTTTCTGCTGGGGTTTGTAAGACAGTGTCTTCTATTGCTTCGTCGATGACAGCGGGCATTTCTTCAAATGTTAAGATATCATTTTCAACGATTGTTTCTACTTCCTCATTCTGATCATTATCTTCTACGCTTGTGCTAAGGTCTAATAAGTTTAATATATATTCATTTTTTGAAATTAAGGTTGTGTTTTCTTCAACCTCAATTACTTGCTGAGTAGTATCTTGTTCATTATTATCACTAATTTCTTCAAAACTATTATAATCTTCCTCTGTAATGCTGTATATATAATCTACAAGACTATCGTTGTCAATAGTTTTATTAGCAGATAGATTAAATGTTATTCCTAAGAAAAAATCAAGTTGATTGTCATCTTGAGAGTTTGCCGTAATATCTCTTGTGTTTTCTATATTGATATTATCTAACAAATCGGTCATATTTTTTCTATAAATCGTCTTTGCTGAAATTTCAAAATTATCTACAATTTCATAAGAACAACCAATGGCTGGTCCGAAACTAAAAAAGTAAGTTGGGTATTCATCAAAACCATCTAGGTTCAAAGCTGACAATGAACTTTCATAATTGTTTTCAGAGAAATAACCCAATGAGTTTAAATCTTCAAAGCTGAAGTCAGCATAATTTAAACCTTGAGCATTTTCTAAATTAGTGTTGATTTCAAAATTTGATATGCTGACATTAAAACCAAGTGCAAACTTAACCTTCTCAATTTGTGCTACATCGAAGTAGTACGATAAGTTTAAGGTATGGATTTTGTTATTGTAATTTATTGGTAGTTCTTCAATACTATTTATCTTTTTAGCATAAGAAAAATCATAGTTGATATAGTTTAATCCAAAAGCTCCTTTATTGTGGTGCAAAGATAGCCCTATACTAGACGATAATTTTGTTTTTGATTCTAGGTCAAAAAACAATAAGGAATTTCCCTTAGAGTAATTGACTTTGAAATCTTGTGTAAAGCCTTTAAAGCTTATAACAACAAAAAAAATAACTAATAAATGTTTAAAATAATTCATTGTTTACATAAATGTTACTGAAAATTCAACCCTTCTATTTTTTTGCATATTTAACTCATTAGTATTAGGCAATAGAGGCTTTGTTTCTCCGTAAAAGTCAATAATTAATCTTGACTTTTTAACTCCCATATTTATTAAATAATCTCTAACGCTTTTAGCTCTTTTGGCAGATAAGCTATAATTATACTCATTAGAAGCATCGCTGTCAGTATGCCCTGAAATAATTAATAACATATTTCTATTTCCAAGTAATAGTTTTCCAATATTAGAGATATAACTAATAGAGCTAAATTTTATGTCTGCTGAGTTTTTATCAAACTCTAGGTTAGACATTGCTTTTTCCAAAATAGTACTATCCTCTCTACTCAGAATTGGGCAACCATTATTCATGATATTACCTATAGTATTTGGGCACATATCTTGTGAGTCTGGAACTCCGTCTTTATCAAGATCAGGGCAGCCGTTTGCTGTCTTACTACCAAACAGATTAGGACATTCATCATCTTCGTCAAATATGCCATCTTTATCAGTGTCGATTCTAATTTCTTCCACAATAGGATCTTCCTTTTTTTCTTCAGCAGGTTTCTTTTTCACCACTTCTTTTGCTTTAATTTCATATTTAAGCGTAAGTTCCGTTGTTCCAGCAGAATATGATGATACTTCGCTAGTAGTGAATTCTTGACTAATTAATGTCTTTATATTGTTAAAGTTAATTCCTAGCGTCACTAAAGGGCCAAAGTTTGTGTTTTCAACAAAATTTCCAATATAACCTAGACCAAAATGGATAGTTTTTTTATAGCTAAGGTTTAAATTTAAATCAAATTGTGAAGAGCCACTTTCAGCTTGTCTATAAAGCACAGAAGGCTTTAACTCCATTTCGGGGTTTACATCGTAATTATAAACTACAAAAGCATAGTAATGCTTTTCTAATATATTTTGTCCCTCGGTAAAACCAAGGTCCGATTCTAAAAGCCCATCAACAGAAGCACCAACTAAAAGTGATTTCTTAGAGAAGGTTGCACCAAAACTTGCACTAGGAGTCCAATTAAATTTATTGTTATAAAAACTAAAATCTAAAGATGAGATATTAGTGATTTGATTGTTTTGATATCCTCCAGAAAGACCATAAAATAAATACGATTCTTTGTCTATAACGACACGTCTGCTATAATTTAATTTAAATCCGCTATTAGTAATATTACCAGAGTTATCAGTAAATACTTCCAAACCAAATCCATCGTCTTTAAAGCCTTTATTTATATTAAAGGAAGAACGACCTATTGAAGCCTCAGTAAAATTATACCATTGTTGTCTAGCATTTACTGCGATTGTAGTATGCTGATTTAAACCTGTCATACTTGGGTTAAACATTGTTAGATTCTCATAGTAATGAGAAAGTATAGATGTTTGCTGACTATAACCTACTAAGGGAAATAGTGCAATTATAAAAACTAGTTTTCTTATCATTATTTTAGAAGTGTAATTATTCCTGTTAAATCCTTGTACATAACATTATTAAATTTAATGATGTAATAATAATCTGCACTAGGAACAATGTTTCCGTTAAAATCAGTTCCGTCCCATGAGGGATTTAGCGTCTTATCATGATATATCTTTTCTCCCCATCTATTAAACACAATTAACTCAACAATATCAGTATAAGTAGATAGTGGGCTAAACTCATCGTTTATACCATCGTAATTTGGACTAAACGTTGGTTCAGGGCTTAGACAATCGTATCCCTCTACAGAATTTATAGTAATGACCGTATCTAAACTACAATTAGCATTGAAGTTAAAAGTCAAACCGTATTCGCCTGCTGGAATATCATTGAATGTTATTTCTTGTAATCCTGAGATTTGATTCGAGTAGGTTTCATTAGAAAGTGTTGCAGTTACGTTATCTACTGTGTTCAAATTTAAAATCAATTGACCATCATTAGTATAAGAACATTCTGCAGAACTTATTGATGATTCAAAACTCAAATTATTTGCTGGATTAATCACTACAGTATCTACAGAAAAACAATTGTAGGCATCAATCACTGTTACAACATATTCACCTGGACTAAGGTTATAATTTTCAGTTCCAGATAAGTTGCTATTTTGCCAAAAAATTTCATAAGAAAGTTGGAAGTAATTTACCGATGTTAGTACTGATCCGTCTGAAAGGTTAGGACAGCTTTCATCTGTAACTTCATTACTTATTAATATTTCATCTGGCTGGCTAATTACGAATTCTTCGTTGATAGAGCAATTACTTGAATCTGTAACAGTAAATATATATGCCCCAGCACTTAATTGGTTAATGTTATTGGTATCAGCGATAAATTCTCCATCAATATCTGTAATCAAATAAGAGTAAGGTTGGTTACCTCCACTGACATTGAACAATGCAGATCCATAATTTTGACCAAAGCACAAGTTATCTACAAAGAAGCTTTCAATTTGTATTGAGTCAGGCTCAGATAATATTACTTTACTAATGAAATTACATCCTAACTGATCAACAACCTCAACATCGTATGAATTGTTACTGAGGCCATCAATTATAATTGAGTCATTTGTTGTGAAGGTCTCTTCATCTATTAAAATGTTGTAAGGAAAAGTTCCACCTGTAATATAGAGGCTCAAAGAACCGTCATTTGCTCCCGAACAGCTAATGTTGGAAAAATCAGAATCGACAATTAAAACTTCAGGTTGTTCAATTAATATCGTATCAATATAATCACAATCATTATTATCAATTATTATTATAGTATATGAATTACTTGATAAGGAATCTAACGATATTAGATCAAAACTCCCCAGATCATTATCTTCAAAATAAAAGTCTGATGAATCGTAGATTTTGAATGAGTAAGGGCCATTTCCACCACTAATATTAGATATATCAATGGCTCCGTCATCATTTAAATTACATGAAACATTCGTAATATTTAAATCGTAACTTATTGCTTCTGGCTGACTTAATACAGCCTGACTAGCAAGCGATACACTATTTTGACATCCGTTAACATCAATAACATTCAATTCATAAATACCTGCATTTAAATCTTCAATCAAAACTGAATTTTCAATGGAATTAATTATCAAGGTATCAAATGGTGAGCTTAATGTGTAAGTAAAATCAGAAATACCGCCATTAACTTGGGCAAGTAGAGAACCTTCGTTAAGACTATTACAGTTAATATCGCCAATAACTTCAAGAGTTGGAATAACTTCTTGAGGTGTGCTAAAGAAATAATTAACGCTTTGAGTACAACCGTTTTCATCTCTGACTACAAAGGTATATTCACCAAATGAAAGATTGGTAAATGTATACTCATTTACAGTATTTGAAGTTTCATAAGACAAGCCGGCGTTAGAAGAGTAATCGTAAGGCCCTACTCCACCTGAAGAATTAGTGTTTAATGAAGCATCATTGATGCCATAACAAGATACGTTAAAGCCATTGTAATCAGATGATGTTGTATAATTATAAGATAATGTGTCTGGTGCAATTAAAACCGTATCTAATTGAATAGAACATAGATTATCATCTACTAAGTTAAACGTATACGGTCCAGCACTTAAATTTCCTATAGTTTGCCCATTACCAATTGATAGGGTTGTGTCATTATAACTTAATTCATAATTACCAGCCCCACCAGCTATATTAAAGCTTATACTTCCATCTTCTGTATCATAACAACTTACGTTGTATCCATTGAAGTCAGAAATAGCATCAACATCAAACGTTAGTAAATTTGGTTCGTCAACAAAAACTGTTTCAGAAGTCGTACAATTATTCTCATCAACTACAGTGATTTCATAAGTCCCTGACTGAACAGTTAATGAATCCGTTCCATTGGTATTAATAATTGTAGAAGTACTTGAATCGGTAGTGATTTCATAATTAGAAGTTCCTCCAGAAATAGATAGGTAAATCATCCCATTTGATTCACCATTACACACAACATCGGCAACTTCTGTTGTAAATACAAGTGGTTCAGGCTGTGTTATTGATACCATTGATGTGGTATCAATACAGTCTTCACCATCTTTTATGTATATGGTATAATTTCCTACTGCTAAGTTATCAATAGTGAAGTTACTACCCAATATAGTGTCATTGAATGATACATTATCATTAATTGAGTAAAAATAAGGATAGTGATCATCATTAGTAATTTCAATAGATATTGAACCATCAGAATTTCCTGAGCATAACACATTTGTCGCTAACACATTAGTGTTGATTTCATTATTACCACTTATCAACACAGAATCTATTAATTCACAATTGTTTTGATCAGAAATAATAAATGTATGGTATCCAGGAGTTAAACCGTCTACCGTAGTTGTATCCAAGCCAGGAAAGTCTAACCAGTTAACTTCATAAGGTGATATTCCTCCAGTAATATTTGAAATATTGGCAAAACCTTCTGTGCAACTTTCAAAAACACCTTCAGATACAGCGTCAATCTGATCTTCTTCATATACTATAAACGAAGAACTAAGTTGACAGCCATTAGTATCAACAATGTTTACGGAATAAATACCGGCTGTTAAGCCAATGACTTGATTTGAATTAGATAAATCGTCGTTCCATGAATACGAATAATCTCCTGTTCCACCTGAAACATCTAGGCTTATTGAACCTGTATTTTCACCATAGCAACTGATGTTTATTATAGAATCTTGAACAACGATAGGCTCAGGTTCTGCAAGAAATATACTATCCGAAAATGAACAAAGCAAATCATCAAATGCTGTTAAATAATACATTTGAGAACCCACATTTTCAACTATTGATGAAGTAGAAACAATTTCATTATCCTCATTTCTCCACTCATAGTTCAATGGACTAGATCCTCCAATAGCATTTGTAACAATGAGGACACCATCAGAAGAGTCGTAACAACTAGCTTCTAATGAATTTATTTCTAATGAAATAATATCGTTTTGGGTAATTTCAAAAGTTTTAGACTGTTGACAATTATTAATGTCAGTAACAACTAAATTGTAAGTACCTGCTGCCAAAACATTAGGTGAAGACACATCAGTTGGAATATTTACGCCAATAGTATTGTTCCATTCATAGGTGAAAGGCACAGTTCCATTTGTTACAGAAGCTGTTGCTGACCCAACATTTTCTCCGAAACAATCAATATTTTGAATATCTAGCACATCTAATAAAAGCTCTGCAGGGCTTTCTAAAGTTATGGATGTTGAGTTAATACATCCAAAAGTTTGGTCTGTAACTTCTACGCTATATTCACCAGGGCCTAAATTGGATAATGTACTTATTGTTCCTGATTCAGATGCTGGTATTGCAACGCCATTCGCATACCATTGGTAAGTGACAATACCACTGACTTCTGTTCCGTCGTCATAAATAAGGTTTGTTTCAAGGTTTGCAAGACTATCACCATAACAAGCGTTGGTGGTAGTTTGAATAATTTGTACTTCAATAAGTGGATTTTGAGAGGAAGGTATTTCCAATTCTGTATTTGGTATTAGACATCCATTATTATCATATCCACTTAGTACAATAGTACCAGGGTTTAATCCAGTAGCTTGATTTCCAGTTTGAGTTAAAACCTCTCCTTGATTAATTGTCCAAAGGTAGTTTACAGGTAATGCACCATTTGATGTTACTTGAGCACTAGCACCACTTGTGTTAGAACATACTGAAGGAATTGTTATTATATCAACTTCTATTTGATTAGGCTCCGAAATTGAGAAAATTTCAGATTGAGAACAGCCTAAACTATCCGTTAATTCTAATAGATAATTACCAGCATTCAACCCACTTAAAGTGTCGTCAAAACTTAATGCTACATAATCGTCTAATGCAATTACATTAGACCAAACTTGAGTAACATTTCCAACAGTATTAAGTGAGCTAAAAGTAGCAGATCCATTACTTCCAAGGTAGCAACTAGGATCGATAGTGTTAAGCTGAATGATAATCGCGTTAGGATCGACTATTTCAAAACTTTCTGTAAGTTCACAATCATTTTCATCAGTAACGGAAAGAGAATAATCTCCAGCTACAAGATTTTCAGAAAGATAAGAGTTTGAAATCACATTAAAAGTGCTATCCGATAATTGATATACATGACTGCCTGTCCCACCAAAAACCTCTACGATAACTGATCCGTTATTACCGTTATTACAAACAGGATCGTTTACAGTAAGATCTATTTCTAAAGGAGAAGGTTCTGTTACACTTGTTGATGCAATGAATGCACAACCTTCGTCATTAGTTACTTCTACAGAGTAATTCGCAGGAGATAAATTAACAATTGAAGTTGAGTTGCCTCCATCGATAGATGAAATAGCTGCTCCATTTATATACCATTGGAAAGTAACTTCTGAAATAGGTAAATCCACTTCTGCAGAAACTGAACCATCATTAAGACCATTACAACTAATGTTTGTTGTAGTTAGGCTAATAGTAATATCTTCAGGATCAAAAATTTCAAAAATTTCATTTTTCTCACAGCCCAAGTTATCATAAACAATCATACTGTAAGAGCCAGATGTTAAATTGAATACATTATTTGTATTCATCCCTCCAGGTGACCATAAAAAATTATATCCACCATTACCACCTGAAACATTTGTTGATATCGAAGCGTCGCTAGAACCTTCGCAAGATGGTGGTGTAATAGATGAACTTACTGTTATTTCTAATGGGTTGCTTAAAGAAAAATATGTTATTGATTCGCAGTTTTCAGCATCTTTAACAGATACATAGTAATCCCCTTCGTTTAGTTGATCTATTAATAAGATATTAATTATGGTGTCGTTTAATGGTGATAATTCGCCAACTTCATACCAATTAATTTCATATGGGCCTACACCTCCAGAAATACTCAATGATGCGGTTCCCGTAGAACCTCCATAACAGATTGGGTCGTTGGTGTTTACAGTAACCAACATCGAATCAATAGCTTCTACTTCTACCGTAAAAATTTGAGCACTAGTAGTAGGAGAATTACATCCGTTGGCATCAGTAACAATTAAGGGGTATGTTCCCGCTTGTAAACTAGTACCTGAAAGTGTCTGCTCAATTCCTCCGTCTTCAAAAGAAAAGAAGCCTTCGTATCCAAAGAAATTAATATCGTAAGCAAAACTACTATCATAGGGTGTTCCGCCAGTAACCGTTATATGTGCTTGAGGGTTATAAGTTGAAAAGCAGTCAACACCATCAACTGTATAATTGTAATTTATTGGTGATGGATTTACAATTTCAAAATTAGCCATCGAAAGACATCCTCCAGTTTCTTCAACGATTATGTTATAGTTTCCTTCACCCATTGATGTGAAACTAAGCGTATTATTATTTGTAAAGTATTCCTGGATTAAAAAGTCGCCATCGAATACCTTAACATTATATGGAGCTTGACCTCCGCTAAATGGAGCTGAAGAATAAAACTGTCCATCTTGAACATCATGACAAGAAGGCTGAATACCATCTAATGTGCCAATTGAAAAATTACAATCTTCTTCGTTAATAATAAACTGGTCAAATGATACACAACCATTATTGTCAGTGACTTCAATACTGTAGAATGTACCGCCACAAAGGCTATCGATTATTAAATCAGTATCTCCTGTAGACCAATTGTAAGTAAATGGTAATTCGCCCGCAACTGATGTTACACTTGCAATACCATTACATATTCCAAACGGTACGGATGTTGAATTTGCAACACTTATTTCGAACTCATCTGGACTGGTTAGAGTTAAATTCCCAATGCCTAATGACTGTGATTGAACATAGCAACCTAAGTTATTTTCAATAGTGAATGTATAACTACCTTCACATAAATTATTGATGCTATTGGAATTACCAATAACAATAGAGTCACCTAACTCATACCAATTAAATATTTCATTAGCAAGGTTACTTGTATTAACCGTAAATGAACCATCACAAAAATCATTACAACTTATCTCATTAGAAGAATAAAAGTTGTACTCAATTAATTGTGGTGAGTTAAGTGTAATAAAGAAAGGATTAGAAGTACAGTTAGTCTGATCTTCAATAGTTACTTCATAAACTCCAGGAGCTAAATTTTCAGGATTTTGAATTGACGGAATTGTAATGTCTGCCCAATAATATTGATACAAACCTGTTCCATTAGTATTTCCCCCCTGAGGAATAATAGTAATTTGCCCATCTGAACTTGTGCTGTTTGTACCTTCTTCACAATTTGGATGTGTTAATAATGTATCCGCTAAAATAATTTCAGAGGGTTCGTAAATGCTATAATAAAAAACCTCTGTACAAGAAGATGAGTCAGAAATAGTAACTATATATTCACCGCTAGAAAGATTATAAGGGTTAACAGGACTTAAATCTAACCCTTGCCAACTAATTGCATATGGTGGTGTTCCACCACTAATATCTGTCAAAGGGTCAATAATAATTTTTCCATCATTTAAACCAAAACAACTTACATCTACAAGAGTTGGGTTTACTGTAATTGTTTCAATTTCAGGAACAATTAAATTATACTCTTTCAAACAGCCTGAACTTCCTTCTACAATCAGAGTATACTCATTAGCAGGAAGTGTTAAAGGTAAGCTTAGTGAAGATGTAATAGATGTATTTGGTAAAATGGTATCGTTAGCACCATCATTATCAATATCACCAAGCATAAAGCAATTATAAGGAGCTATGCCACCAGTTACTGTAAAATTAAATACTGCATTTTCACCAGAACAATTAGGAAGCTGAATATTTGGAATGATATTAATGGCACATGATGGCTCGTTAACATCAAAAATTTGCGAATCAGTACATCCATTATTGTCTGTAACAACCAATGTATAAAAACCTGAATATAGGTTATTTATGTCTTCAGAATCTGATGAGAATCCATCAGGCCCTATCCAACTGAATTCAAAAGGACTAGCTCCACCATTTACTGATATATCTATTGAACCGGTATTTGAGCCATAAGTCAAAACATCTATTGTACTTGAAAATATATTAATTTGAGAAGGCTCAAACACATTTTGCTCAAACAATAAATTACAACCATCCGAATCAATTAGTTCAAAGTCATAGCTTCCAGCAACAAGATTGTTCACAAAATGAGTAATGCCTTGTTGAGCACTTGTAGTATCCTCTTCAAAAATGACAAGATATTCACCTGTTCCTCCTGAAAAATCCAATAAAATTTGTCCGTTAGAAGTAAGATTACCTCCTGTTAGATCAGCATCATTACAACTTGGGACGACAATCGTAGAGTTATATACAAGTGCCGAAGGTTGACTAATCGTATCAATAATTGTCTTCTGACATCCGCTAGAATCAGTAAGAACTGAATTGTATATTCCTGATGCTAAATCAACAACTGAGTCAACAACTATTTGAGAGTTAAAACTAATTGTGTACGGCGGATTAGTACTAGTATAGTCAAAGTATATAGCTCCGTCATTAGCTTGGTTACATGATAAATCAATAATATTGGTAGTGAACTCTAAGTCTAAAGGATTTTCAAAATAGAATGAGGAATCAAATTCACAGTTATTCTCATCTGTAATTAAAAGATTATAATTACCCCAAGACAAAGCTGTTACAACATTTGAATTATATATTGTTCCTAAAGAATCGGTAATAGCATATGTGTATAAACCTGTGCCACCAATTGCAGATACTTCGACGTAACCATCGTTTAAATTGTAACAAGATGGTGGGGTGAATATTTCATCAGGAGCTAAATCAATTTTGTTAGGTTGTGATATAATCCTGTTAGATAAGAATGAACTACAATTATTATCATCAATTACGTTAAGACTATAAACTGATGGACTAAGGAATGAAGGGTTGGCTTCATTATAAACTACTCCAGAAGTATCTGTCCAGAAGTAATTGTAAGGAGTAGTTCCTCCTATCACAATCGTGTTAAATATTGAGCCGTCATTGGCTCCATAGCAACTAACATTATTAACGGATGCGCTAACAAGGTTAATTGGATTAGGCTGAGTAATTGAAAAACTATAATTTTTTTCACAAAGGCTATCACTAACATTTAGATTGTAATTACCTGCTATAAGATTACTAATAGTAGAATTAAATCCTATTGTATCACCACTATTGTTGGTCCATATATAGTCTAGGTTGCCTTGACCACCTGAAAAAGTTGTTAGTATAGAGCCGTTATTCTGACCATAACATAACACATTATAAATAGCAGTATCAACAAGAATAATATCTTCAGGTTCATTAATTTCAAATGTTAATGGGTTTAAAGAATTATCACAGCCGTAAATATCACTAACGTAAAGAGCATACGAACCTTCCAATAAGTTGAATATTGTATAAGAGATGGAAT
>CESO01077239.1_pt1 | contig 16653 bp, 19 predicted proteins | sample 356341 | NCBI WGS metagenome assembly CESO01 (sample SAMEA2621812, study PRJEB7988) | marine metagenome | biome: marine biome (ENVO:00000447); feature: deep chlorophyll maximum layer (ENVO:xxxxxxxx); material: "saline water (ENVO:00002010), including plankton (ENVO:xxxxxxxx)" | depth 35 m
GACATCTTGGGCGACTTCTTGGGCGACATCTTGGGCGACTTCTTGTGCTGTTTGGCAGACTGACGCGGAGACTTACGCCGAGACTTACGCCGAGACTTACGTCGAACCTGACGCCGAACCTGACGCCGAGACTTACGCCGAGACTTCTTGGCATGCTTCTTCTTGACATGCGACTTCTTGACATGCGACTTCTTGACATGCTTCTTCTTGGCATGCGACTTCTTCGTTGGAGACTTCCTCTTCTTCTTGCTTTGTACAGGAGCCATTGTGCACCCGCTTCGTGTTTGTATCATTTATATTATAATCAACATATATTTTAGAAATGAAAAAAAGTCAGAAAATACAGAGAATTAACGAAAAAATGGAAGTGGCTTACAAAACATGCCTGGAGATGCTCCAGCAGAGAAATTATGAGATAACAGAGAAGGATGACCCTGAGCGTATAGTGGCGACCAAACCAGATGGAAAACAGATGATTGTCTTTTTCACTGAAGTCCCCAAATTCAATGTTAAGAACGCGCAAGTGTATATTTCAACTATGAATGACTTAAATATATTCCATTCCATTATTGTATACAAAGACAGTGTTACTGCATTCACGCGCAAAGCTGTGGCAAAATCTGTTGAAATGAAACTAGAATTATTTGCAGAGAGAGATTTACAATACAATATTACCAAACACCGTCTTCAACCAACATTTGAGAAGCTTCCCAAAAAAGAGGCTGATATATTCAAGCAGAAATTTGGAATAAAATTTGGGGTAATGAAGAGCGACGACCCCATCGCTCGCTTCTACAATTACAATAAGGGGGACGTGATTAGAGTGACCAGAGGAGTGGTTAGTAAGTTCGTTACATATCGTCTCGTAAGAGGTTAAAAGAAAAGATTTTCTTTAAATAAATGGAAAGATGTAAAATATGTAATGGATTAGGGTTAGTTTTAAGAAAAACACCTTTCGTGTGTCACAAACTCCATCCAATAGGAGTATTCTCATGTATTTTTTGCGAGAATATACCTAAAGGTGACTACGTGCAATGCAGTAAATGCTTTGGACTGGGATCAGTTAAGAAGAAGAGCGTCAATGCAATGATTAAATAATGTACATATATTACTAAGTAGTAATATATATTTATCGTCTCTTTCCTTCTGGTCTCCATCGTGATTTTGATCGTCCTTTAGTCTCTCCTCCTCGTCTATTATCTCGTCCTTTAGTCTCTCCTCCTCGTCTATTATTATCTCGTCGTCTACTATCTCGTCCTTTAGTCTCCCCTCGTCGTCTATTATCTCTTTGTCTCCGCATACCAGATTTCCCACCAGAAGATCTTCTATGGGATCTGTTAGAAAGTCTCTTGGCCTCTTCTTCTTCTCTCTTCAACATTTCCATACAAATAGGCGGGGGATTTTTTGGTTGACGTTTGGTACAGGAAACTAATACTTTACGTTCTTTCCCTTTCTTTTCGTAGATCTTACATTCTTCACTGGTCCACTCGTGGATAACCATAATTCCACCACGTTTTCTATCAAAAAGCACAGTAGGTCTGCCTGGTTCAGCAGGAAGGTCTCCATAACAGGCCACACTTTTCCAGAAATATCCCTTGTTATTGGGCATCTCAGATAGATTACGGCGCATGTAGTCTGGGATACTGTTGCAAGCTCTAGAGAAATGACGATAACTTCTGTCTATATTCTTTTTCATATACCGATTCTGTCTATCCTCGCGACGACCAGCCTGATAGTAAGCTTTGGATATCACTGACTTGGCTGCCTTGTCTGCGGCCAACTCTTTCTTTTTCTGTCGAGTTGCGCGAGATTTTTCATCGGCTTCGACCATCTGACGCTTAGCCTCGATTATAAGTTCATTATCTAACAATCCCGAATGTAACTGTTCAAGTCTCTTCGATAATTCATCTTTCCTCTTTCTACGATCAATATTCGCCTTTTTAATCTTGGAAAGCTGAGCTACAATAAAGGCACTCCCTGTTTGGGAGCGCAATCTACTCGCAGAAGCCTCCGTCGTTTTAATAACGATATCTATATTCCTGATTTCATCTGTAATTCTATTATATTCATATCGACGAATTTGTTGATTCATTCTTATCTCTATTGAAGGATAGAAAACTTTAATACACAATTATAGTATCGATCCGTATCTTCCTCCGCTTAAAATATCTAGGCCCGCTGCTACGCCTCCTGCTGCCGCCACGGCTTTGTATTTTCTCGCAAAATACAACCATATCCATGCAAAAGTTGGTATGATAACACCAAGAACCAACAAGACAATACCCGCAAGGTGTGTGTTATCTGAGTTGATAGAGCCGTTACTTGGATTATTAGGTTCGTAATAGACGGTGACCCTGTTTCCTCTGGTATATTGCACTGGTCCACTAGTGGTGGCTTTGATCGTATAAGGCTTGTTTTCTACCTTGTATTCCACAGTAAATGTACAGTCATACACTATTTTATTGTTATCTATTGTGGCGGGCCCACAATTATTAGCTCCAACGACAGTCCCCCGTTCCTGCGAAGTAAGCTTTGTCTTGTGTGCAATAAAGTAGATCCCTAAAGGAACCATGATTAAAGCAGCAATCATAGAGAATACTACCCCAACAACTGCCATCGCCCTTCCAAAACTTGCCGTACCTGAATATAAAGATTCTCCTGTACTTTGTTTTCTTCTGGTCATTTAGTATGGAAAATATTTATATTCTGCCATTTAATAAGATCTTGTATCTCAATAAAATGAACGATCAATTAACAGCATTCAAGAAGCTTAGTTCAAGTTTACAAGCTAAAATTACTTCTAGACCTACCAAAACGCTTCTAGCAGATAGCAGCAAGGAGATTAAGACGTCATATATAAATGTGAATAGGTTATGGAATTTTGAGGAACCCGATCCTGTAAATAGAGTACCAGAGTCTTTTGATGGGAGAGTTACTTGGGAAGGTTTGCTTGGAAAAGTGAAAAATCAAGGCGGTTGTGGTAGTTGCTGGGCCTTTGCATCTACTACTATGTTGGCTCAGAGATTTAATATTCAGTCCAGAGGCTTGATGAATATAGCATTATCTCAGACTAAACTTATATTGTGTGACTTGGGCGGGAAAGAGTTAGAAATTGACCATCCTGAAGAATCAGGTACCACAAGTAAAATTCTAATATCAGAAGATGAAGAGGTCGATAAAACAGGATGTTACGGAAACTCACTGTTAGACGCGTGTCGATACTTGTATGAGATAGGAACCTGTACAGAAGATTGTGTTCCATATGATAAAATCCTGAACCTGGAAATTGGAGACTTCCAGAAAATCTCCTCTTTTAATCGAGACTCCCCGGCTAGCACCCAGCTGCCATTGTGTACTACCGTTGCTGGTCCGGTTGGAGACATGTGTGTAGGATCTCATATCGAAGTTGCTACAGGAGAAGAGCTTGGTAAACCAGCACGATTCTTTCGTGCTTATCGTTTTTATAGTCTTTACGGAAAACAAGATCAAGGAGAACTACAAATTAGGAGAGAGATCTGGAGATGGGGACCTGTAGCGACCGGTATGAGAGTATACCCAGATTTCTACAAATTTGATGCAGCGCGGGATATCTACAAATGGAATGGGAAAGGTCCGCAAGTTGGTGGTCATGCTATCATAATTCTGGGATGGGGTGAAGAAAAAGGGGAAAAGTACTGGATTATAAGAAACAGTTGGGGGCCAGCCTGGGGAGATAAAGGATACTTTAAAATGGTTCGAGGGGAGAATAATTGTGGGATAGAAGAAAATGTCATGTGTGTTTTACCAGACTTTTTTTACCCAACAGGTTATTTATTAGGAGACGCGCGTTCTTCTTCGTCTCCTGATATTATACCTGATCCACTCAAGGATAACCTTTCTCCGTCCCAGCATATCACAGACCATGATAAAACTATGGAAGGCGTTGATACTTTTCGTGGTAATAGAGACAAAATTTCTGATGATGTGTTAAGTACCGCAGGTGGTATAGACCCGATAACAGGATACACTAGAAGAGTAATGATAACCAGGCCCTGGCTAAACTTTCAGCGACCAGTATTTTTGGAAGATCTACCGAAATGGGCAACGTTCATAGCAGGTCGAGATTCTACGCCAAGAAAAAGACAGACGATAAGTATTAAGATGGATGATGTGAAAGAAAAACGTATAATCGAGAATCAAACCAAACAATTATATATAGTTGTAGTTGCTATTCTGGTGTTATTTATAGTAATTATTATGGGAATTATGGTATACCAAAAAGTCAGGACCTAACGACGCTCTTTTTTTATTTTTCGTCTAATCTCGTCCTTAGTCTCTACAAGATGAACTGGTCTGGATGGAGTATATATCATCAAGATTCGTTTAATCCAAGTCTTTTGTTCTTCAGTCGCCGTATAGATAATAGAGAAATCTAGACCTTCGACTATTAAAGATTTAAGAGATACGAAAAATCTTGCTATATTCAAGACTTGCATCCACGGAGGAAAACTGACTTTAGAGAGATCCACGATTAGAATCATCTTATTACCATTTTTAATTGCTTCCAATAAATAGCTCTTGATTTGGTCCAGAGCGCACTGAGTAATTAAGGAAGAATCTGGTTTCTTCCAACCAAACTGGGATGAACCAGACACCTTTATAATATGGTGGTCTTTCCAAAGCTTTGTATTAAGTACTATCATTTTGATCTAGGTAATGCTCTCGTATAAGTCAGTTTCTAAGAAAAAAAAAAGACTTACTTAAATATAAATGACAACACAACCTATTGCAGGAAACCAGTTTTTCACTCAAGTTGTAGATCAGGCTTCTCAACTCCCCTCACTCGATGTAGCAGAACTTCAAAGTGGTGCTACAGCAGTCAATTCTCTAGCAGTTAGTAGTAGCAGCGCTGCTACCGACCTTGATAGTAACGGACATATAATAAAATCACAGAAGACTGCCCCCGTTGTTTCTCTAACATCAGGATGGAATGTAGGTGATACGATTTCTTTCGTTGGTCCGGCAACGGATACGTCAGGTATTATTCGAGTGACTCAAGTAGCTGGGTCTAATCCCTCGGCGCCATATGTCACGACTCTCACCTTTAACAAGCCTTTTCCATCGGGTTCGAGCGTACAGGTTATGATTACTCCCGCAAGTGCAGCCGCAGGCGGGGTGGGAACGCAATCAGTTATTGAAAGTTTTTATTGTACTGGAACGGAGACTGGCTTTATATTACGAGCCAAAGGCTCCCCAGACTCTATAGCTGCCGGAACTATACTAGATTTCGCCTACTCTGTAGTAGCTACCGTTCCCATGTAAACATCAGCATAGTTAAAAAAAGTATTAAATCAAAGATTTAATATTGTACGATAATAAACATATGGCAAACAGTAAAAAAATGATACCTTATTATGTTGCTACTGCTTCCCTCTTACTCTTAGGATTAGCTATTCTAGGATTTGGAGAACATCACCGAAATGGCACGTTAGTCGTCGGAGGTTTAGTGCTCATGTTCGTTGGACTGGGGGTAATTCTATTGGCTTATCATAATTCGCAAGATTTTTGGGCTCCTCCCATAGATGGTCGACTGTTTATGGGTTTAGCGGACCCTGGGCAGATGGCCAATGCTAATTATGCAGACCTAGCAGCGTCTCGTAAGAATAAAGAGTGTCTAGCGTGTCAGTCGGCCTGCAAGACCTGCATGCGTCATCCTTTCGGGAAGAAGTGTTATGATGAACAGGAAAAATGTATGAAAAGTAAATGCAACCCCAATGTAAAAAATGTCGTGTTGAGAGATTGTACAATCTCCGGTAATACTTAGATTCTAATACTTGTTAAGTATTAGACAAAGCTCTATACGTCTTTTGATAGATCTCATCTGGTTTTTTTTGATAGGATATTTAGATTTCAATCATAACAGGTGGAAGGTCTAGTTTTGAGTCCTCTTCAAGTGAAAGTTTTTCCATAGGCAATATGTCTGGACCTTTAGGTAGATTCTCAAGGTCTACTCGTATACCTATCATCCCGGTACCAATTTCTGCACGCTTTCCGCAGATGATAGATGCCGATACACCCTTCGTTGGTTCAATCTCGCCTCTTGATGCGGCATTTAGGAAGTTGTCCATAGTTTCCTCGAAAGAGGCTCTTGAAAAAGGCCCGCCCTTGTCCTTCTTCATTGTGTACCGAGTGATAGAAGCAATACTTCCCAAATGAGTCATACGGTCCACAAGTAGACAAGGATGGCAAGTATTTATTCCATCGAGGATACTCAGGAACTCCTCGATCAGGAACTGTCGTGCTGCTTCAATACCCAAGACCTCGTATATATCCCAGACATTATTGGAGATGGTGCGTTTCTCATCTACAATATCAAGCGCTAACAGCGATTTGTAGTTAATAAAGTTAGTATTAATCAATCGAGAATTTGTCCCAGTTGTCTCCGAAATCCATTCATCTTTATCTCGTATGTAAAATACTTCATCAATACCTGGGATACCACATAAGTTTAATTTTTCCAGAACGGGTTGTACACATTCTTCTAGATATATCTCGATCATGTTAATGGGGTCAACAAACAAGATCCTCTCGTCTGGTAGCTCTATATTATCACAGTCGATAAAGATATCCATTTGCCCTTTGTCAGGGGGAGAAATCACACAATGTAAATCGTCAAATTCATCGTGAATGAAATCAACAAGCTTCGTGAGAGAAATTTTGAACGCAAAAATTTTGTCCATATTCAACTGAATGGATATACAATGTTCATAATCCAGAAAATCTTTGTTATAAAGCAGTGCATAAGCTTTGTACCAACTTTCTTCCTTTTTATCTAGCTCAATTCTAATAGATGTAGATATATCTTTGAAAGTTAGACCTACAATATGATCGCGTACCGTATCGCGTAGGTCTTTCAATGTCTCATGCTTAGTATTGAAGTATATGCGATGATTGACAATTTTAGGCTTCTTCGTCGCGTTGATCAGCTCTTGGAACCGCGGAACACCAGAAGTCATTGTCTTCTCTGACATCCCTGCTCTATGGAAAGTGTCCCTAAGTTGAAGCCCATTCCACAGCTGAAAGTTCCTCGGACCCTCCACCGTTAGATCGTACACAAACTCTGTAGTTCCATCTACCATTTCCACCGACACCACTTCGTCAAAGTAAACGTCACGATCAGAAGGGAAGTTTTCTTGTGAACGACCCTTAATATATCTATATGTCTTCTTTAGAGTAATATTTTGTAGTTTATCCTGTTTACAACTTTCTGTCAGTGTGATCTCTCTGGCAAACTGTTGCGCGTATCCATTCCTAATGTTCAGGGTATAAATTCTTTTGATGTTTTTACTTCCCACGTTATTCTTCTTTGGCTGTATCGAACCCAACTTACCAAATATTCCGAAGCGAGACAATATAGAAGATATTCCAATTGTTAATCCCTCGGATACAGAAGATGAAGTAATGGACCCATCTTTCTTATCTACACAGCCATCACCCGAGAAGTATCCGTCGATGAGGCCTTTGGTAAACTCGTCCGGAGCTGTGTAAGCGAACTCTGGTACTCGCTTATTGGCAGAACCCGTATTGCAGATTCTCTTGAATAGTCTGGCCAAAAGAACAGAGTGGATCTTCAGGTCTTCAGAAGTGCCGTGCCTAACATTTTTGGCATTTGACACAACCAAGTGGTATGTGACTCCGTATCTGTCGCAAAAGTCAGTGATGCGTTTTCTAATTGTCTTGTCCTTGTTGCTAATACCTACGAACGTTAGTGTGCACCATCCGTCTGCGAGATACAAGCCGATGAAGAACCCAAAGTCGTTGTCAAGGGGAATCTTGTCAGGTATATGCGATACGAATTCCTTGGACCGATGTATGTAGATGAACCCTTCTGGGACCGTCTCGAAGAACTTTTTTCTCTTCCCCATCATCGTATCGTATCGGTTATAAGGCACGGTAAACTCGACACCGTTGTGTTCCTTAAAAGATATTTTACCACAATACTTTCTACCTTCTTTCTTGTATCGCAGAATCTTGTGTAGTTCGGTGGTGTAAAGGTATTCGCTTTTGGGGAAAATGGTTTCCATGTCGAAATGAGTGTGTTCGATGTCTGGTTTTGCTAGAGTTGCAGTGGTGGGTACAATATCACCAACTTTGATCTCAGATCCCAATGTGTCGATGAATCTGTAACCATTCCATACAAGAAAGGACTTGGATTGTGTGGCGGTTGCAGTTCTCCCGCTTTGGGTTGTAATTTTGACTAGTTTTCCAACAGGTAAATGTCTAGTTACGGCTTCAATCTTGTACCATTTGACGATGCCATTGGCGTCAGTGGCTGGAATTGCGTATTTCCCTTCCTGGATTTCTAGGTATTCTGTCCTGTTTTTAGGAATATGCTGTATTTTTGTCGGGTGCTCTGTGAGCATATCGTCGATCATCTGTCCAATGGGTTGTATCACAGCATGGGAGTCTCTGGTATACATTATACGGTCTTCCCAATCTAGTGAGTTAAGCGTTGTCTGAGTCTGTTTCTCCCCGATACTTTGCGCGCATATAACTCCAACGCTTTCTCCTGCTTGAATCATGCTGCTGCGGTAAGATTTCTCGATCTGATCGCGTAACATTGGTATCATAACAGGATATATTTTTTGGATCTGGAGCTGTTTTCGTAGCCTAGACTTGTTCATATTTACGACTGACATGGCCGTGTCCAGTGGCACAGCCGGCTGAGGTTTAATAAAGCTCAGTATATTTTCAATTTCCTCTTCGGTGAGTAGACGTGTCATTCTTCATTTTTTACTTCAGAGTTATCGTTAGACTTCAAATTTGGAATTGAAAACGTTATAAAGACCAGTTTTTATAAAGAAAAATGTCTTACGCTTCATACAGTTCCTTGGGCAAAGATCCCAAGGCTCCAACACCCGAGTCTATGGCAGAAGTACCACGTATCACTAGTAGAGATCACCGCCAGCATTATATTGGTAATCATCGTATCGTAGTTATTGATAATTATACCGACTGGTGTGGTCCGTGTAAGTCCGTGGCACCCCTATTTGCCCAACTAGCACAAAAGTATCAGAATATGTATCCTGCTCAAGTCGTTTTCGCGAAAGAAAACGTAGAGGACCAGTTTGGTGGTACTCCCACAGTACGAGGAGTACCATGCTTCCACTTTTATCTGGAAGGAAAGAATCATCCGGAATTCACAGTGACAGGTGGTAACATTAAGAGTGTCCAAGAGAATTTGGATAAACTACTTAAATAAACTAATTTAACATTTATTTACAGATATAAATAAATGGCGGACGAGTTCATAAAAAAACATATACTTTTTGTTGAGACAGATACTAAGCTGCAAAGCGCTATGTCTTTCTCTCAGTACGCTCTTCCGATAGGACGTTCTTTCAGGTTAATCACTCTTATTGGGGAACAACACACCTACGAGTTTAAGTGCGAAAAGGACAACCCTGCTATCTCAGTTACAGAATATGCGTTGCGAACTTTAAATAATAATTCTAGAGCGCAAATTCTGTTGGAAATCGACCAGGCAGATATCTCTGATTCTTCTTCATGGCCGAACTCGGTTCCAATTCTAAAGATCCTTAAGAAGGCTAAGAAAGACAGTAGGATCATTGGGTACGACATGAGGAACGTTTGGTTGAAAACTAGTTACCGTGAAATCTTGTATCATTACGACAATATCGTTCAATTGTTCTCAAAAGACCAAGTAATTGAGTTTTATGTCAAGCCGTTCTCCGCAGCTAAGATGAAAACTTTACGCGAGGTCAAAAAACAAGCGTACGACCCTAGCGCGTTTAAATTTCTCACTGAAACTTTACCAGCGAATCTAGACTCTATCATAAATAGAATTATTGAAACTATTAAGAAGGAATGGGGCGACACGCCTGTCATGATCAGTAAAGGTCGGTATAAAGGGAAAATAGGATCGTTTATCGGTTTGGGTAACGAATTCGAGGAAGAATTTATAAAGGATGACAAATTTATAGATACGGCCTTTATAGAAGTGAATGTTATCAGTGGTCGTGGTCATAAAAAGAAATTCAAGCCACAAAACTTACGGTTATTTGATAGAGAGAAGGAAGGAAAGAAGAAAGGATTGGTAGAAAAAAGATTAGAGATTTTAGAACGACTAAAACACTTTTGGACGCGAGTTACAGACTGGTATATGCTTGTCAAGATGTTCCACCGATCAGATGTAGATGAGATCATCTCGATCATGGGCGATTTCCATCACAAGAACGTTTCCGATATTTTTTCCGGTATTCGCAATTTATCTAAACAAGTCGGGAAGAAAGGAGAATGTGTATCTCTCATGAAGACGGTGTACATAAAAAATTAATTATGTTACTCTTAGATAAATGTCTCATTCTTCTTTTGGTTTTCGTACCGCATACGACAAACACCTTCAACAGTATTGGTGTTCAACGTGCAATGAAAGTCAGCATCACCCAAAGCTAAAACCTGGGTCTTTTATGTGTTCTCCTGGTATCGGGTGTCACGCGGATCATCGTGCTCCTGGTAAAGGATCAGATGGTGCTAGGTACTCAAACCTTCATGCCTGTTCAGCTGCGTGTTCTCATAAGGCAGGACCTCACCAAGCCTAAAACATGGGTCTTATTACTTGCGACCAGTTTGATAAACTCATTATTATTATATAATAATAATGACTTACTATTAGTTCTACTTCCAAAAAGGTCCAGAAAGGAACGATGACGACATAGAACCCAAATTACTGGCGGATGATTGGGTGAAACCTGAATTAAAAGATGTAGAAGGTGTGGAGAAGCCTGAGTTAAGTGTTGATTGTACTCCGCCGAACCCAAAAGTCGCACCTAAGGAAGAAGAAGGAGGGGGTTTTCTAATCTTATGTAAGAGATTGGCAACATCTGTCAAAAGACCAGATTGGGTCAATATAGTCCTGGTGCTGGTATTAACAAGATGCGGAGACCAATGCAACGTAAGAACAGTTTCGGGTGGAGATTTGGATATACTGTGTTCTAGATAAGATTTTAATACACCCAGATGTTTAGCAGCGTGAGCCATGACTGGGAAAAGGCATCCAGAGACTTTAATATTCATATCGTCACAAAGGAGGTGAATTGCCCCTTCTTGTTGTAAACTCTCTACGTTATAAGGTAAAGGTATACCAGCTTGTTCTCCTTTTTCTTTAGTAACTAAGGTAGAATAACAGAGAACTACTTTATCTGTAGAACTTCGATACTCGAACGGTTTCGGGACAGGAAAACCCCAACCTTTTAGGGCCAGCAGTCTTTTAATTTTATCGTCCTTACAATTTCTATCAATAATTATCAAGTTCTTATATAAGTAAGCACTCATCTTTACAATTAATGATGTAAGATTCCTTTTTAAACTCTCTTTTATATTCTCGTGCTTACATATAACATTACTTCGCTAAGTTGTGACATTTCTATAGGTTTATTCAAAAAGTATCGCACACCAGCTTTTTTACATTTCTGCCTGTCGAACTCCATTATAGATGCGGTGACAACAACGATTTTCGGTAAAGTCCAGCCTTGTCGCCTATGTTCTGTTATAACATCGTATCCGTTCTTGACAGGCATGCGTAGATCGAGTAGAATGATTTCAAAGTTTTTACCATTTTTATGAGCATTAGACAGTTTGTCGATAGCTTCTGCGCCGTTACAAGCTGTGGTGATATTCCAGTAACCTTGAGTTTCTAGCATTGTTACCAACAGGTTACTGTTATAGGGGACGTCCTCAGCTATCAAAATCTTTACATCTTTATTAAATTTTGAAGAACAGGATGATGGACAAGGTCTTTTTCCAATTTCTTTAGAGCCGATAAGCGCTGGTGGATTCTCTACATTTCTTATAATTCGACACATATGATTGACGAGTTGAACTTTGTCAATAGGTTTGTCCATCTTACAAGAGAAGTCTTTCGTCAGTACAAAGGAGTCTACCGATGATAGCGCAATTAGCGGTAACAATGGTAACTCCTGTTTAATCTGCCTCGCTAACTCTATACCACTTGTACCAGGCATACATATGTCTATTAATCCTAATTCGAATTGGTATCGAGGAGAGCCATCGCTTCTCTTTGCCTGTACCATTCGCAACGCCTCCATTGCCGATGCACAAACTATAGGTTCCATTTCCCAGTCAAACAGGAGTTCTCCTAACAAGATACGATTGTCGGTGTTGTCATCGACAACAAGTATCTTCTTACCCTTAAGCATGTAGATATCCTTCTTAGTTTCCTGTTCAAAGTCCTCGTAATCATTGAACATAACCGTGACCGTAAAAGTAGAACCTTTACCTAAAGTACTTTCTACGGAAACATCTCCCCCCATGAAGTTACTAAGCTTCTTACAGATGGCTAAGCCTAATCCCGTACCAATACGGGAAGAGCCAGCCTGGACCTGCTCGAAGGCGCGAAAGATTTTTCTCTGATTCTCCTTGGCAATACCGACTCCGTTATCGGAGACTTGTATTTCCAGAAGATTCGAGACCGGAGACGAAATCTGCAAATTTATAGAACCTGATATCGGAGTAAACTTGTGGGCATTAGAAACTAGGTTCATCACAATTTGTATTAACTTTTGTTTATCCATGACCAAAAACTTTGGTATATTGTCTTTAATATTATACTTAAAAGTCTGTTTTTTGCTCATCAGAGACTGGCCGAGAGCGTCAGTTACAGATTGTACGATATCCGATGCCCGAAATGACTCAGAATCTTTATTCATTGTTCCGGATGAAAGCTTAAAAAAATCTAGTATATCGTTAATAATTTGCATAAGCTGAATGGAGCAATGACGCATACTCGACAGAAAATTCTTCTGTGTAACAGTTAACTTGGTTTGGAGCAGCAACTGGTTATAACCTATTATTCCATTTAAAGGTGTGCGAATTTCATGACTCATATTGGCCATAAATAAGTCCTTACACTCGTGAGCCTTCATCATTTTATTACGCAGACTTTTAGTTATGAGCTGGGTAACACCCAGTAGCGGTGTTAACTCAGTCAGTAATTCTTCCTGATAACCTTCTTCTCTGTTGAACAGGAACAATAATCCTAGCTGCTCCTCCAAGTTTTTGATTGGTATACTCATGCTATTTTTGATGTTATAATCAGTTGAAATCTCTTCTCCGGCTCCTATTGTTATTGTAACGGACTCTGTCGGTATCGTAAGGTCCACATTTATATCACTAGTACTGTTGGCCACACACTTATAGTAATTTGTATTGTCATCTCGTACAAATAGCATTGCTCCTTCAGATTTAGTAGCTACCAAAAAAAGATTCAGTAATTCATTAATGTCTTCGGTACGATTTACAAACCCGGATAAGAATTTAATAACGTTAATAGACATCTTTTATATTTGTCACGAAATTATCTTATACTCATTAAACGATTTAGTTCGTACGCCAATATTTTGTCACTCGCGCAATTTATTTCAGGAATCTTAACCATGGTATTAGACCTTTTAATATGGTTCTTTTTGGAACCTTCCATGTCATCTGTTATATTAACTTGAATCGGAACTTCATTTGATATTTCCTTAACTTGCGTAGATGTAGACGTGTATTCCTCCGTGATTGTGATCATATGATCATACTGTTCCGGGACAGGAAGCCCTGTAGCCTCGGCGTGTTTAGAGTATCTATTGAATACGCTAGCTGTTAAAAGAGGGGCCGACATCATTATCCCCTCGTATTTCGTCTCCAACCAATCCATATAAGCGATAGCAGGCATACGATCCTTTCGATACAACCCTAACTGCCTTCTCACATTAGCCTCAATACTTGTATATTTTGCAGCTGCAGACTTATTAGAATTACTTACCTCATCGTATTTACCAAATTTGACGGTCGCAACTATGATCCCTGAAATAAATCCAAACAGTATCACAAATACTGATATTACAGGGTCTGTTTCCATATTAAGAGCTAGACCAATGCTTTGTAATACACTAGCAAGCGGTCCTATCACTATGCCGCTACCCATTAAATATTTATGTCTGCTAGTAGCTCTCTGCGCTTGCCATATATGCATATGTTTATACCCTTGTGCAGCTTGGCCTATAGCTTGCACTGCTTCCTCCAGTTTAGAGTTCCATTCACCCTTGTTCTCATTATTAGTTTTCTCTTCTAGATCATCCATTTTATAAAAAAGTATTTTTCCTTTAATACTAATAAATGGCTAAGAAGTTTAAGAAAGAAGAGATCCTACCATGGATTGTTGCCTTAGGTCTACTTGCAGCAGTTGTTGTAGTGATCATTTTTATACAGTTGAAGGATAAGTTCACCATAACCCCCGGTCCACATGCCCAAGGATTGCTTACAATTACCCCAGAGAAGGCATGTTCAATGGGTCCCTATCTCACTCAGAGCGGACCCAATCATGAGTATTGTAAGAAACTCTGGAGTACGCCAGAGGGCAGAAAAGCAATATCCAATTACACTTGCATGAACGGGGCCTGCGGAACAGCAGACGGGATGATCCCTCCAGGTAAGAACCTCAAAGGAGAGCCGCTCCCTGGCAACCCATACGGAGTTGGTAAATTTAACGGAATGCCACTGCATTTCCAGAGAACCCCTATGTCTAATGCTCTATGGCAAAACGAAATGTGCAACCCTCCAATTCTATAAAGACGATCCGCCCTGTATATATTTTAATACATAGACCATGTATTAAATTTTAAACTTGCTAGGAAAAAAATTAATTACTTTGTGTGAAACAGATAATGTAAAGGTTCTCTTGGGTCAAACCGAGGATTTCTTTTAATATTATTAGCTTTTCGTTTGAGTTTACCTTTACACGTGAGTGTGCATCGACAGGGATAAGGAAAAGGGCACTTAACGATGCGATTCTCAGACCCAGCCTTAATAGTTCTAAAGAATAAACGAGTTAACATTTTTTATAATAAGACTATTTCTTTAATATACAAGATAATCACTTATTTTCTCTTGTATTAAAGGTAGATTTCCTATTCCCGCAGGGTCTAAAATTTTTTTGATTCTTTTCATATTTCGTGTTCTTAGTCGGATTGAGCGTTTAACCTTGTTATTCAGAGCTTGTTTCCCGATCTTCATTTTGCAACTTAGGCATACTGAGTACCGTTCATACTTCATTATAGTCGAACTGAATCCGCAGCACGCGGGGCATGTAGCTTTGTATGTCCTATAAAGTTTACAAGGAGGTGGCGGAGATGTTTCTACATGATTTTTTTCCTCAATCAGTCCGAGAATTTTTAACACCTTATCATGCGACATCATTTTTACATTGATTTTATGCATCTTCGTTTATATTCGTATTAAAGGGACTATAAATTCAAATTTTAATAAAGTATTGTTCACATGTATTGGTTAGATCGTTCTCCTCGTAAGATAGAATGCTTTATGAGATGTTCTCACAGCGTATTGATCCCATACAGGGGTAGGTACATTCCCCTTGAGCATACGACTCGTCTTTTGTGTTTTTCTTCTCAGTTGCAGGCTGAAACTAGCTAGAGAATTTACATCTCTCTTCTTCATAATTTTAGTAGCTAATTTCTTATATTTCTCTATCTTTGTTTTCAACAGACTTATTTCTTCTTTGGCATTCCACCACTCATCAAGTAGGGTTTCAATATCTTCAGACGTTACTACAGGCATTTTTATTCAAGATTATACCCGTATAGACTATAATTAAACTCACTGGCGGAACATGAGCACCATCACGTTTGTTTTTTGTTCATCAGTATTAATTTAAAATTTCATTTTCCTCAGATAAATGGGTTGTTGTTGTACTGTGGAAAGTACGCCTTCATTGGTCAGTAAAGATATGGTACCTTCGCATTCTGATGAGATTTCTAGAACGATCGATTCAATGATAACTGATTTAGAGCAAGATCAGAATAACTTTGCAGCTTGGCATTACAAGGTTTTGAATACACTCAACGATAGACATAATTTTCATTAAAATTTGGCATTGATTAATATTGCTTAATTATGAGTCCTTTTGCGTATAATGTCAAATATTCCATTTGAAATCATCAATAATATTGTTATGAACGTGGCTTATCTTAAAGCTCATAGATTTAAGCGGGTACACCATCAGATACTATATCCTTCTCTATCACAGGCTCTTAGTTGTATAGAACACGATACTTTATGGTTAACAGATACTTCTATATACGGTAATCCACACGCTTTACCAACCTTTGTTAATTATTCAAGAGCTGAAAGATTACCTCCACTCATATAAGGCTGCTCTTATTGTTTCTTTAATCCTCGAAAGGATTAAAGATAATTAGATTTATGGTAGAGCCATCAAAGTAAGAGTTACTTTCAAGTCACCAGCTGTTAGGGCAGCGGCTTTAACTTCAACTGCTCCAAACGTTACTGTGGTAGTTCCTGCATCTCCCGTTCCACCAGCCCCGGTCATCCCCAATACGCCAATATTACATGAAGCAATAGGTGTACCAGTAAGTGAAAGCGGGGATGGCGAAGTGGCTAGCGCGGCGTTAAGTCCCACATCCAAAACTGCACCGGAGCCAACGATCGTGGTACCGTTATTAGTGGCGTAGACCGAAACCACCTTTACACGCTTTGGGATTCTTAGGAGGGTAGCATCAGTCAAGTCTGACGCCTGTGGTAACCCAGGAGCTTTATTCAAGTTAAGTTTGG
>CESO01081360.1_pt1 | contig 16621 bp, 14 predicted proteins | sample 356341 | NCBI WGS metagenome assembly CESO01 (sample SAMEA2621812, study PRJEB7988) | marine metagenome | biome: marine biome (ENVO:00000447); feature: deep chlorophyll maximum layer (ENVO:xxxxxxxx); material: "saline water (ENVO:00002010), including plankton (ENVO:xxxxxxxx)" | depth 35 m
ATCCTCTGTGTAGCGAAGCCCCGCAATCAGGCGACTGCGATCTGTCATTGACCAGGTGCCCTGACCGTACAAAGAGATCGACTCTCTTTCAGGCTTGGAGTCTGAGATAAACCCGACGTCGCCACCATAGGCATAAATGTCGTCTAGCGTAAAAGGATCGAAAACGCCATCGAACCCGAAATCGAGTCGCTCGAGAATGCTGATATCTACCTCGGTATCAAGATAGAAAATGCCTGCTACCCAGTCGAGTCTGCCAAACGCGGGTTCATTGGAGATCAGATTAAATTCCTGAGTAGTGGTTTTTTGTTCGTTAGTCTCCGGATCGAAGTAGCTTTGGAGTAAAAAGAAAGGAGGCAAGGTTCTGTAATCATGACGGTCGTTATCCCGCTGAATGGCAATCTCGTCATTCTGGTAACTTGTTAATGATTTCAGCGTGATTGATCCGAGATCCCACTCGAGGGTCAGGCTATAGAGTTGCGACTCCAATTCGTAGTGCGACAACGAATCCTGAGCGAGAGACCGCGCGCCGGGAGTAGGATCGTAAATGCCTTTTTGCGCCTGCCCATTTACGTCTTCGTCAAAAATCTGCGCTGTTACGGTTGCCGAAAAGGTATCACTCGGCTGATAGAGGAGTTTGGCTCTGGCTGAGATGCTATCTGCGTCGTCAAGATCCTGTCCATTCGCTACGTTGTCGGTGAATCCGTCGTGTCGGTTGCTCATCACAGAAAGTCGCGCCGCAACCGAATCTGACAGAGGAAGGTTTACCGCTGCCCGGGCTTTGACCAAACTGTATTCACCAAGGGTCAGGTCTGCAGACCCGTAGACTTCGTCAAAAGTCGGGGCTGCGGTAACTACGTTGATGCCACCACCGGTTGAATTCTGTCCAAAAAGTGTCCCCTGTGGCCCTCTTAGCACCTCTATGCGTTCGAGATCTAGGAAGTCCGTTTGCAGGGCAAAGGGGGAGGCCACGTACACGCCATCAAGGTGGTAGGACACTGAGGGATTCGCGATCGCGTTTTGATTCGCTTCGTTACCAATGCCACGAATGGTGATGACGGTCTTGAAGCCCTCGTTCTTGGCAACGTTGACACCGGGAGCGATGGCGCTGAGATCAACAAATGAGGACAGCTGCCTATTTTCCACATCTTCGGCGGTAAGCGCAGTCACCGCTTGCGACAGGTTCTGTAGGCTCTCTGTTCGCTTCTCTGCGGTGACAAGGACTTCCTCAAATACCGGTTTGTCCTGTGCCAACAGACCGACCGATTGAGCCGCCAACAGCGGGGGTAGGATAAGCGCTAGCGCGTAATTCTTGTTCACCTAAAACTCCTTCAGGGATTATTGATAGCGTGTCTGGGAAACAGCAACCTATATGCCAATTAGTAAAATTGATTGGCACCAATAAAGCTTGTTTTCTATTTATCTGGGAACCTCGCAGATAGCGGGACGCATCATGCCGTATTTTGCCCGTAATGGGTGCGCTCAAAGCACTAATTTAGCGCGTAATTCCCAATATCCACGGTGCTTATGCAATTAGTTTAGTTGGAATCAGCTTGCGTTTAGATCTGCGACAAAGTCCTCCTTGAGCGTGCGTGCGCACAATATGAAACAGATTGAAGCGAGCAGAAAAATACTGGCGGTAGCGGCCATGGCCCATTTGAGTCCGGTTGAGTTGGCGGATTTGCATAGTGCTTCGTCAGCTGCGGATCGAACGACCGCTACAGATTTACAGAATTCTGGCGATAGCCAAGTATCGACATCGAGGGTCAGTAATTCCTGCTGCATAAAGTAGTCGCTCATAAAGCCCACAAAGTAGGGGCCGATGCCATTGCCGATGAGTGACACCGAGATAAGCAATACGGCAATGGCGGTGGCTCGGGAGCGGTTACTCACAACGCCTTGGCCTATGTTGTACTGAGCCCCCAGGTAGCTGTAGTGACAGACGGCGCCAATGCCCCAGAATACAAAAACCCAGAACAAATCTATTGAGAAAAACGCCGCTACATAAGCAGGCACGGCAAGTGCGATGCCGAGCGCCGGAACCCATGCCACTGCTGTCGGAAAGCGAGTGGTCAGGCGTTCGGTAATATAGCCGCCAAGAAAGGTGCCTACTGCGGCCATAAGTGATAGCGGTGCGCCGAACTGCAGGGCTGCATCTCTTACACTAAGGCCGTGTTCGCGCTGTAAAAACGGCGCTTGAAAGCTGATCAGTCCATAGCCCACGAAGGCCACTAATGAGGCCGCTGCGGTCATCCACCAAAATGACGGTTTGCGTTTTAATTCGCCAAAGGTTTCGGCCCATCCCGGGGCGAAATCTGCATTTTGCTCCGGTGGGTCTGAGTACCCACGTGGCGGCTCTTTAATGGTGAGCCAAACCAGCAATGCAACCAGCACACCGGGGAGTCCTACGACCACAAACGCTACCCGCCAACCCTCGATATTGATCCAATCCAGCCCGCCGAATAACCAGTGTAGCCCCGCCTCGTTGAGCCATGCGCCGACGTCTACTCCTTTCATTTGTGCGATTGGCCCGCCAAAGACATTAGCCAATACGGCGCCTAGTGTGACGCCCATCGAGTAAACCCCGAGGGCAGTGGCGCGTTTGCGGGCGATAAAGTAGTCCCCAATGAGAGAGTTCGCGGGGGGGGTGCAACCCGCCTCACCGATTGCGACGCCGATGCGAAACATCAGTAACGAGACAAACCCCATTGCAACGCCGCAGAGTGCAGTCATGATCGACCAGAGCACGATGCACAGGGCGATAATGTTTACTCGATTGGAGCGGTCGGCCCAAAGTGCTATCGGGAGCCCCATGATTGCGTAAAAAATGGCGAACGGCGGACCGTAAAGTAAGCCCCACTGGGCGTCGGTGAGCTGAAATGACTCAATAATGGGTTGAGCCACCACTGCGATCAGCGTGCGGTCAATAAAGTTCAGCGTGTAGACCAGCATCAGCAGCACGAGAACATAGTGTCGGTAGGAAGCAGATCCGTAGCCCGTCAAGTGTTCCGCGACGGGTCGAGAGGGTATCGCTGACATAAATTACGTCCGGCCAGAGTTGACAGAGTGTACCAATCAAACTCGCGTTCTGTGGCTCTCGGTCATAACTCTTCTAAGAGCATATTGCCTTTTAGGTAGCGAACAAACGGTGCGGATTGCAATAGCTGTTCTGTGGGGTCGAGCTGAATACGCGCCTCGACCCTGTCGATCACCCAGCGGGTAATGCTGGGGAGATCGAGTTTGCGCGCTTGGTTCAGCGTCAGCCAGTGGACCTCATTGAGTTCACCGCTGATCTTAGAGACCTGCTCCGGGTCATTGTGAATAAATTGCTCATGGACTAGGAAAAAGCGGGTATCGAAGCGGCGCGTGCCTTGCGGTGGAGTAATTGCACGTGCAATAAAGTCCATGTGCTCCAGGGGAGGTTCGACACCATGCGCCAGATAATCACGCCAGACAGGATTTTTCGTGATTAAAGAGGCCGCGGTCTTCTGCCCAATAATGATGCCTGTCTCTTCAAAAGTTTCGCGAATTGCCGCGAGTGCAAGACCCCGTAGCTTGCGGTCGGTTACGGTTTTGCGGGTTGCCTTGCGTAGTCTTCCCAGCACTGGCGCACTGAGGTCGCCGGGCACGTTTAAGCGTTGATCAATGACGTCGAGACGTCCACCCGGGAACACAAATTTATTGGGCATGAAACGGTGACTGGCAGCGCGCTTACCCATCAAAATTCTGGGCTCTGGGCAATCACGGACAACGATCAGTGTGGCAGCGTCTTTAGGCCTGGCAATTTCAGCCGCGCTGTCACGATATTCTCCCGAGCCAGTTGGAGTAGTGGGGTTAATTATCACTCAAGCCGACACGCGTGACCGCCGCCATCTTGTCTGCGGGTCAAGCGCAATCACGTGAAGCCCCGGATCTGCGATCAAAAATGCCAGCACCCCAGATATTTGGGGATGTCCCTTACTATGGATTGCCAAGAGCCAGGGATTCACTCTCGCCCTCACAGTCACTGGCGTTAGGAGTCGTTGTGACGCCCGAGGCTAATTCTGCTCTGGCCGCAGCCATCGTTGCCCCGAACAAAGCATTATTCTGTAATTGAGCGAACGCGGCAGCGCCGACCGCCATGCCCGCCTCCGTATCGCTCATCCAGTGCACATTGCAAACCATTCGGCTAACAGCATATTCGCGACCTCTGGCAAGAAGCGCGTCCGCTTTATCGGGTACCAACTGAGACAGTGTTAGTGCCCATCCCCAACCAATGGCACTATGCCCGCTGGGATATGAGCCATCACCCTCGAGCAAAGCGCGATCATCAGGTGTGCAGATCTCTCTCTTATTGATCAAGAACGGTCTCAGCCTCTGATGGGCTTGTTTGGCAGGGTAACTCGCCAGACCAAAATCTGTGAGGGAGCGTTGCATCAAACGATATAGCGCCGGCGTTGCGCTCTCGTTGATTTCTATTCCCAACGCGCAGCTAAAAATACTGGCGGCAGCAGGAAAGGAGAGCTCAGCATCCCGCGCCGCCATCGCCCATCGGGGAGACCCCTCCAGATTGGCGAGGGCCTCGCTAGCGGCGACATCAGCCTGATATTTTGCCGAATTATCTGCAGGCGGTGGGGGTAAAAATGCGGCACTGTTGAGGATCGGCTCCTCGTGCAAGTAGCCCTGTATCAAACCATGACGTAGCTCTGGAACTGGCGCGAGGATGTCCATATCGGCAACCTCTTGCTGGCATGCCACCAATGAGATTGAGACTAGCGCGAAAAAAGAAATATATTTCATGGTGATTCCAGTTGGTTGATAGCGAGATGGATGACATTACCTCATCCGAGCACCGTACTGTAACTTGCCCAAAGCTAAGTGCAACCGGGGTTATTCATTGGCTTTCCTTCAGTCGCTTGCCTGAATATCGTCAAAGTGGTGAGCAAAGACGCCGGGTGCAGAACGAGATGTGAGTGCCAGTAAGTAGTGAGCCAGATCCCGAGCGTTGACACTGCGATATCGGCGCCAGGGACCCAGCATGAGGGAATCTGTGACGGGAGCGAGTATTTGAAGGAGAGACTCTATTGGACGACGCGCCGCTCTTCTCCCTAAAAGGAGTCCAGGCCTTACGATATCAAGGCGCGTAAATCCAAGGTTCGAGAGATCTCTTTCCACTTGGCCTTTAACGTTGGAATAAAAAACCGATGACTGGGGATTTGCCCCCACCGCCGTCACCACAATGAAATGTGATGTCCCGGCCGAACGCGCAGCAGCAGCAAATGCCATAACGGCCCCGTAATCAACTGCCCTAAAGGCATCGCGCGAACCTGCCGCCCGGATGGTTGTGCCAAGGGTGCAGATGGCGGTCTCGGCCGAGGGTAATGCCGGGAAATCTATAAGATTGGTTACCACTTCCTCGGCGAGTTTTCCTGAAGCGCGACGGCCCACCCCCACCAGCTCGATGCCAGCTTTAGTGCCCGCCTCAATTACCGTACTGCCCACTAGCCCGGTACCACCTGCCAGTAAAGTGCGCATCAGGATGGTAGGCCGATAGTGTGATCGTAAGTCTCGGTCACCTTGCCTAGTTCCGGTGCCTCCGTGACTGATCCGCCGCTCAGTGACAGTGCACCAAGCACGAAAACTGCGATGACGGTCGCGGCGACCATGACAGTCATTATTGCTGCAAAAATCTTATTCAAGTTGTCAATGTCGCTTTTAACGGATGCCCCTGGAGTTTATCAGGTGTTTTATCAAGAGTTGGGTCGACGGCGTATGAACATCTCGAACTAATCGGAGGCGCGTGTCAAAATAAGGACCGGTTGAGCGTTGATTTTGAGTGAAGGGCAGGTGATTGATGACAACAACTCAGGGTGAGGTGGTCAGTTTGTTTTTGGGTGCAGCGGGAAGTCTCGAGAAAATAGCGCAAGCCGACCTCGAATTTGATTTTGATGGCATCGTTGGGGACCGACATCGGGGTGCCACTAGGCGAGCCTGGGAATTGACAGATAAGCAACCCGGGGGGACTGAACGTCGCAATGAGCGGCAGTGGTCAGCCGTTGCGCAGGAAGATCTGGATGCTGTCGCCACTCAGTTAAGGCTGGCACAAGCGTTAGCGGCCGGTGATGTCGCTGTTAATTTGGCCATTTCGGGAGTGCGCAATTTTTCCAGATTACCCAGAGGTACCACACTCGCTTTTGAGGGCGGTGTAGTACTCATGGTGGAGGAATATAATCCGCCGTGCACCGCGATGTCTAAACACCTCGCAGCAACGCTAAAAACCAGCTCAGACGAGCCGATCGCAGACGATGCGTTTATCTCTGAAAGCAAGTTTTCCCGGGGGTTGGTGGGTGTTGTCGAAGTGCCAGGCATCGTCAATGTAGGGGAGCGCGTCATTGTGGAGCCTGAGACTCTGCCCAAGTGGTTGAGGACTTGAAACGATAATCAAGTCTGCGCAGTTAATCTGGCCTCACCTGATCGATACTGATGCTCGCAGACGAAAAGATGGCGGCGCGCTATGATCTCCAAGTTCCTGAGCACAGTTGCGACGGCACGTGCTTGTTGGCACGACGTGTTTCCCATACCGGCGTCATGGACGCTGCAGGTTTTCACTTGATCTGCTGCCGCGTGTAAACTTGCTATCGGGTGAGTCGCGATCGATCTGTGTCACGCTCATCTTTATTGAACGAAAACTTAAGAGGGAACCACTAGCCATGCTCGAGAGAAAGGATGATTTGAATTGCTTGGTCACCAGCACTGAAGTGACGGATGATGGCGTCACTTTTCACTGCATGACAAATATGAATGACTACGGGAAAGTGCGATTTTCCCTTACGCTCGTGTCGGGCACATCACCTGATCGGAGTGGGGGTGCGTGTTACGGATCAGGGCGAGGCGCCATGAAAGACGGTACCTTTTTCGCGGGATCGTTTTCTGGCCGTTGGAAGAGAGAAGGTACAAAAGTCACTGCTCGATACATTGACTTGGTCAGCAATGGAGACATGAGTCTTTACATCGTGCACTTTGACGCGACTCAAGATGAGATGCTTATTGAACAGCATTCATTCAGTTAAGCGATGTAGTGCCCACCATTACTCCGCTAGCCGGTCCGAAAGCACACCCCCTAACAAATGACTGCGTACTAGCCAAACTTGCGAGATAAAATTATGGATAAGCTCTTAAAGTATTACATTGCTGGCGAGTGGGTTGATCCTATATCGACAGAAACGATGCCGGTAATGAATCCCGCTTCGGCCACTCAGCTCGGTACGGTCGCGCTCGGTAATGAAGCCGATGTTGACCGGGCAGTTGTCGCGGCATCCAGCGCTTTTGTTACCTACTCGCAGACCACCAAATCGGACAGGCTGGCTTTACTGGGCCGTATCCGTGAGGTTAGTGAGCGTCGATTTGAAGAACTCGCGCAAGCTATGCGCATGGAAATGGGGGCGCCGATCTCCATGGCGCGAGCCGCTCAAGCAGATGCGGCGTTGGGACATCTCGACGGTTTTGTTGCAGCGCTTGAGAAGCTCGAAGAGCGAGAAAACTTTGATAATGGCGAGATTCTGCTGCGAGAGCCAATTGGAGTATGCGGTTTGATTACGCCCTGGAATTGGCCGATAAATCAGGTGGTTTTGAAGGTTTTGCCTGTAATTGCAGCTGGTTGTACCTGTGTGCTTAAACCCAGTGAGCATACGCCGATTTCAGCGATGATTTACGCTGAGATACTTGACGAGGCAGGGGTGCCACCGGGTGTCTTTAATCTTGTGAATGGTGTCGGTCCGGTGGTTGGGGCAGCGCTGTCGCGTCACCCCGATGTGCAAATGATGTCTTTTACCGGCTCCACGCGAGGCGGTACCGCCGTAACCCGCGATGCAGCTGATTCTGTCAAGCGTGTGACCCTCGAGTTGGGCGGTAAATCGCCGAACCTGGTATTTGCGGACTGTGACTTGGAGGAGCGCGTCAGCCAGTCAGTGGCTGAGTGCATGTTTAATACCGGTCAGTCCTGCGATGCGCCCACACGACTATTGGTCGAGAGAAGTTGTTATGACGAAGCGGTCGCCATTGCTCAGCGTGCCGCGGAAACCACTCGGGTCGGTGATCCAGAGGAAGAGGGGGACCATATTGGCCCGCTTTTTGACCAAATTCAGTTTGATCGTGTGCAAACTATGATTCAGGTAGGGATAGATGAAGGCGCGAAGCTGGTTACGGGAGGGCTGGGGCGACCTGAAGGAATCGATGCGGGCTGGTACGTTAGGCCTACGATCTTTGCAGATGTAAATAATTCGATGCGGGTGGCTCGCGAAGAGATTTTTGGCCCGGTCCTGGTCATTATTCCTTTTGCTACTGAAGAGGACGCCATCTCTATCGCCAACGATACGCCCTATGGGCTCGCGGCTTACGTACAAACCGGGAACCGCGATCGAGCTGCCCGACTTTGCAAGAAACTGCGCGCAGGCGCTGTTCATATCAATGGAGGGGCCTACGAATATGGCTCGCCGTTTGGAGGATATAAAGCGTCGGGAAATGGGAGAGAGGGTGGTGACATGGGTCTCGAGGACTTCCTCGAGACCAAGATGGTTCATGGCATAAATTAGCCGGCTTAATTGACGCTGGCTTCGACGCGCCAGTGCTGATCTGCAATCTGTCCCTCAGCGTCACCCGCGGGGGTTGATACGGTGATACGCGTCCCCGGCGAGCAGGCGTCTGCGGGCGCATAGGCAAAGCCGACGTGGCAGTGCATGCGTGGCGAGTGACAGATGCTGGTGACACGCCCTGCCTGCTCGCTACCCGACACAGTCATTGGATAAATTTCGCGCGGATTGGTGATACCGCTTCCTGGCACCATTATCCTCACCATCCGCTGTGAAGGTCCGGATGAAGCAATCGCCTCAAGTGCCTGACGGCCCAGATAATGACTGTCTTTGCCCAATTTAAAGAAACGGTCGAGGCCCGCTTCGATAGGATTATTGCTCAGGGTCATGTCATTACCATGTGACAGCAGTCCTGTCTCGATTCGGTCAATCAGGTTCGGACAACCGGATCTCAAATTAAGATCAGTCGCTGCCCCCACGATCGTATCCCAGAGATCGATGCCCCTTGCGGATTCGGCCAAATAAAATTCGAAGCCGCCCTGGCCACTCCAGCCCGTTCTGGCAATGAGCAGATCTAAACCAGCAATTTTTGCCTCGATGAATCGGAACCGGCGTATGTCTTGTGTGGGAGTATCAATGAGACGACTTAGGAGTAGGTCCGATTTTGGGCCTTGTATCGAGACAGGGAATACGTCTGGGTCAAAAACGCGCACGTTAAACCCCGCGCCGGTCGCGAGTCCTTTTACCCACAGCAATACATCTGAGTCGGAGATGGACAGCCAGAATCGATCTGGTGCCAAACATAAAATAATCGGGTCGTTCACAATACCCGCATCACTATCAATCAGGGGCGCGTAAACGCATTGTCCAGGGACAATCTGCGAAAGATCACGCGGAGTGAGGTACTCCATGAGCGCCAAAGCGTCTGGGCCCTGTACCTCGACCTGCACCTGACACGCTACGTCCCAGATCTGAACGTGCTCTCTAAGATGCCAGTAGTCTTCCTCGAGAGATACATAAACAGACGGTAAGACGACATGGTTGTAGACCGATGCTAATGTGGCCCCGATGTGAGATCTCGCTTCAAAGGGTGATTTACGCAGACGTTGATTTAAGTTAAGTCGTGGTGTGGTCATGAGTATTTACCTGTAACCTGCAATATACCTAGTCATCGTTGCAATCTTTCTTTATCGGGCCGCGGGAGCGACAAACCACTTCACGTGAACTGCGCACTGACGCGGGGTGATACGGCGATATTCGGCAACTTCCAAAAACGCGAATATAAGAAATTGTTGGATATAATGCGCTACATTTTGCGACACTTTTTGTCGTCGTTGAGACGATATCTGCGCCACAATTCAAGTAAAAAATGAGCCTGTCTGATCTCTGCTGAGCGCCGCGTGTGGGGTCACGGCTGCAAGCTCAGAATTGTGCATTGCCAATCCTTGTCAGCGATCTGCCCCGATACGTGCTCTCCAGAGACCTCGATCGTTACGCTGTTACCCACCCCGGCGCTACCTGTGGGCACGTAGCCTAATCCCACGTTGTGTCTCAGCCGGGGGGAATACGCCATGCTTGTGACGCAGCCTGTCCCAGGGCTACCTGCCACTGACATCGGGTAGGTAACCCGCGGATTGGCCAAGGGCTCGCCTGAAACGACCAATTTCACCATCTGCTGCAAGGGGCCGTCGTGCGCAATTTTTTCCAGAGCCTCTCTGCCCAGGTAGTCGGCGGGCTTGCCAATTTTGAAGAAACGATCCAGTCCGGCTTCAATCGGATTGTTGTCCAGGGTCATGTCATTGCCATGTGAGAGCAGTCCGGTCTCAATACGGTCGATTAAATTGGGGCAGCCCGGTCGGAGGTTGAGGTCTATCCCTGCATCTGCAATGGTGTCCCACAGTCGCTCCCCTTCAGAATACTCTTTGAGGTAAAGCTCAAAGCCTCCCTGACCACTCCAGCCTGTTCTGGCAACGACCAGCGGTATACCGGTTATCTGTGTCTCGATAAAACGAAAAAAACGGATATCGCCGACGGGCTCGTCGATCAGCCGACCGAGCAGGGCTTCTGATTTGGGACCCTGCAGTGAGAGCGGGAACACGTCGGGGTCCGATACCGTCACGTCAAAGCCCGCGCCGAGGGCCAGCCCCTTTACCCACAGCAATACGTCGGAATCCGAGATGGACAGCCAGAAGTGATCCTGCGAGAGGCAGAGGATGATGGGATCGTTAACGATGCCTGCGCGTTCGTCGAGCAGGGGTGCATAGACGCACTGGCCTGGCACCATGCTCGATAGGTCCCGAGGTGTGAGAAACTCCACCAGTTTCAGCGCATCAGGACCTTTGACTTCGACCTGCACCTGGCAGGCGACGTCCCAGATTTGTACGTGTTCTCTCAGGTGCCAATAGTCATCTTCCAGCGACACATAGGCCGTGGGCAGGACGACATGGTTGTAAACCGATGTGGCTTTGGCGCCGTGATGCGAACGGGCTTCAAAAGGAGACTTGCGAAGGCGTCTGGAGAGGGAAAGAACGGGTGCATTCATGGGCTTAGCTCTCTTATCTAACAGAAGCGGTTCTCTGGCCGGACGGCTGGAGGCGCTCTTATGGGGTCATGTCAGTACCTGTTTTTGTCATGCAGGGGAAGGCCATTGAGGCGTGCTACAGTAAGGCTTGGCACGTGGTTCGCCGCGAAAATATAATCAAATAAGTACGCTGATGCACCTCTTTTTAAGGGGTGGGAGCCATTTTTTTTCATAGCGGTATTCTGCCCTTCATAGGGTGTTGTTTAGATTATGAGGATAAATCTTTAAGTGATTGATAAAAATGCGGAAAATTTGCTTTCCCACTGTGAATGGTCGTTCCCGGTTCCGATTGCTTACGGCCCTGGCCGGTTGGCTGAATTGGGCCCCCGAGCCATGGACATGGGGCTGGCCAACGCGCTTATCGTGACGGATCGCGGATCTGCTCAATTGCCGTTTATTGGAGCGTTGCAACGAGCGTTGAAGGCGACGGGTATCAGCAGCGATGTTTTTGCCGATGTTGCGCCTAATCCAAAGGACACCAACGTTGCGTCGGCGCGGCAAATGTATCGTCAGGGCGGGCATGATGCCGTTATCGCCATCGGCGGAGGGAGTGGAATGGATGCGGGTAAGGCGACTGCCTTGACCGCTAACAATGACTGCGATGTCTGGGAGTTCGATTTTGATCGAGAGAGTCCGGTATTGCCCACTGATCACGAATTTCCCACGTTGATCTGCATTCCTACGACGGCGGGCACGGGTGCTGAAACCGAGAGTACGGCGATGATCACGCACACCGAGAGGGAGATGAAGCTGTGCGTGTGGCACATGGACCTTAAGCCTTCACTTACGTTGCTGGATCCGGAAATCACGGTAGGTCTGCCCGCTACGCTCACCGCCTGGACGGGGATTGACGCCATGGTGCATGCGATAGAGGCGTATTGCGTACCCGATTTCCATCCCATGTGCGATGGCGTCGCGCTGGAGGCGTTGGCCCTGATCGGTCAGTGGCTTCCCCGCGCGGTAGACGCGCCGGATAGCATTATGGCGCGCGGTGGCATGCAGGTTGGCGCCTGTTTGGGGGGAGTGTCGTTTTTGAAAGGACTGGGCCTCGTTCACGCCATTAGCCACATGGTGGGAGCAGAGTTCGACACGCACCATGGGCTGACCAATGCCATTGTGTTACCCACGGTGCTCCGCTTTAATGCGCCGGCCATCAGCCACAAGCTGCCTGCCATGTCGCGGGCACTCGGTCTCGAGAGTGCCGATTTTGCGTCTTTTGACGCGGCAATCTGTCAGATGCTGGATCGGCTCGGCATTCCTTCCTCATTGTCGGACATTGGGGTGCCTGTTGAGGCGGCTAGGAGTATTGCTGAAAAAGCGCATCAGGATGCGGCGGCGGCGACGAATCCGCGCGAGGCCGATGTTGAGACGATAGAGCGCCTAGTCATTGAGGCAATTACGAAAGGCCGATGATCGGATTGTGTGGTAACACTCGAGCGTCCCATGAGGGGCGACTTGAGCCCGGCGCTTGTTCACTGTGGGTGAGCGGTGAATAGTTTCCAGTTGGGTATCGCGGCCAGTCTTGCATGCTATCTGGCAATTGGCTGGTATGCGGGAAGACGTGTCCGACACCTCGAGGACTTTTTTGTCGCGGGTCGCAATGCGCCGACGGTGCTCATTTTGGGCACGCTTGTCGCCAGTTTTATGAGTACTAATGCCTTTATGGGAGAGGCAGGTATGTCCTATCAGGGGCACGCACCGTTAGTCATTATCATGACCTGCTTCAACTGTCTGGGATACATCATTGGTGCCGTGTTTTTTGGGAGATACCTCCGTAGGAGCAGGGCACTCACCGTACCGGCTTTTTTCAGGGCCAGATTCGCCAGCCGTCGTATTCAGATGTTTGCCGGTGTATCAATCGTGGTGGGCTTGTCGGCATATTTGCTGGCAGTCACATGGGGCATGGCGCTAATCATTACCGAAGTCACCGGTTTTAGTGAAGTGGCGGCCATCATCTTGGTGTGGATGAGCTATACGTTATTTACCCTTTACTCCGGGTCTCGTGGGGTCATCCTGACGGATACCGTCATGTTTGTGCTCTTCTCGGGAATTATCGTCGTGACGTCGTTCTTTATTGTGAGTGCGGCAGGTGGCTGGTTCACTGCGATCGAATCACTCGCGACATACGCGGATAAGCCCGGCATCATCGCCTGGCATGGTCGTGTTGGCCCCGACGTGTATTGGCAAACGCCTTTTGATGCCTTGCTCTGGGCTACCATTCTTGGGTTGGCATGGGGAATTGTCGTGGCGGTGAGTCCATGGCAGACGAGCCGTTATTTAATGGCGCGTAGTGAGCATGTGGTGATTCGTTCGGCCTGCGGTGCACTGATTGCGATGTTACTGCTCTACCTCGTGACTAACTTTGCGGCGGCCACTGTTAATCTGATTAACCCCAATATCTCCCCAGCTGAAAGCACCATGATCTGGGTGGCCATGAACCTGCTGCCCAAAGTATTGGGTGCAGTTTTGATCTGTGGTGTGCTGGCGGCTGGCCTGTCTTCAGCGTCCACGTTTTTATCGTTAGTCGGCTTTAGCGTGAGCCACGACATTCTGGGGAGTGGATCAGATCAGGGCAATACCGTTTCCGGGGAGCAGCCGCACAGCGCAGCGCATCTTCGTTCCGCGCGTGTTGCAATGCTTTTTGCAGGATTGTCCGTGATTGGGCTCGCGCTGCTCTTGCCGCGGAATATTTATTGGCTGACTCACTTCGCGGGTCCCTTGTTTGCCTCGTCTTGGGGTGTGGTGGCTTTCCAGAGTATCTGGAGTCGCCGCATTACCGAGTCAGGTGCTTTTTGGGGGATGGCCACAGGCTTTGGCGTCAATGTGGGTATGAATGCGCTCGCACTGGCAGGCGTCGCCAAATGGCCTGTGATCGCGGACCCCATTTTGGTGGGCGTAATCTGCAGTTACCTTGCCGTGAGCGCTGTGTCACGAGGGGGCAGTGTCTCCAAGGCGGAGAGCGATTACCGTATCGCCTTGCACGCTATGCCGCAGCAGGAAAGGAATGCAAAAGTGGTTCGTCAGACGTTGGTTTGGCCAAAGGTGATGGTGGCGATGGGGTTTGTCATTGCGGCCCTATTGACCGTGTTCTACGCTTTGCCATACCAGCAAGCCGTTGCGGCTGGAGCCGGGATACTTCGCGAGGCAATATGATGAGTGGAGAGCTAATTTTGGCGATCGCTTACGGGGCAGTGTTAGTCGGTTCGGGGCTATGGATCTGGCGCCGTGTGCTCAAAGATTATGGCGAGCGTAAGGAAAACGAGTAACCCCGGGCTATCCGCTCAGAGCAAGCTCGGCTTTCGCTGCAAAGGTAAGCAGGTCGTGGTCGCGCCCAGTGGGCATCATGAATTGGATGCCCGTGGCGTGCATAGGCGAGCGAGCAGGAAGGGGCAAGCTGACTACCGGCAGGTTGCCGAGGGATGCCACTAGGCTGATCTCCAGCCATTGGTGGTAGGTGCTGAGTGTCTTGTTGCCTATCTGCGTTGGAGGCCCGTGCTCTGCTGCAAACGGATAAACCTGACAAGTGGGCGCGGCGATAACGTCATATTGGCTAAACAGCATCGACAGCGTTTTGTGCCAGACGACCCGCTTGGCCCTGGCATCAGCGATCGCTGACGGGTTCAGTAACAATCCCTGTGAAATTTCCCACTGCCAGTTTGCTCCCATCAGCGCCCGCTTTGCAGGGCTGTCATAGAGTGCCTTCCCGGGAGACAGTGCATAGTGCCTAAGCGTTGTCCAGCACTGCCAGAGCTCCTCCATTGCTGGGAGCGTGTTGCAGAGATCGACAGATGCCCCAGCTAGGGTAAGTCGCGCTAGCCCTTTCTCACAGTCAGTCAATATGCCTTCCTCGACAGGCCAGTAGCCACCTGCATCACCCAGCCAGCCTATTCGGATGGGCGATAAAGGGGACGTGGGCGTCAGCTGGGAAGGCAAAACCCGAGCTTGTCCAGAGACGGTTAAAAATAGCGCGGTGGCGTCGGCTACGTTCCTTGCTATGGGCCCGATACTGACCAAGCCGAGCTCCATCGGATCCATTTCTGTGGGCACCGGCACCGCGTCGGGCGTGGGCCTAAATCCAACAAGGCTCTGAAACGCCGCCGGTGTTCTCAGCGACCCCATCATGTCACTACCGTCCGCTAGTGGCAGCATGTGGCTTGCGACTGCGGTCGCTGCACCACCGCTACTGCCTCCGGCGCTCACTGCCTGATCGCGGGCATTGCAGGTCAAGCCAAACACGCTGTTCTCGGTATGGCCGCCCAGCCCCCACTCGGGGACGTTCGTTTTGCCGATCACGATGCCGCCTGCCGTTCGGATTCGCTCCACATGGGGGTCATCGTGTGAGGGCATGTAGTCCGTAAAGAGCGCGGAGCCGCTTGTGGTAGAGAATCCCTGGGCGTTGGACAAATCCTTGATGGCTATTGGGATGCCGTGTAGCCAGCTCCGGTAGTTGCCAGCGTGGATCGCTTTATCTGCTTGTCTCGCGAGCATGAGGCAATCTTCCTGCGGGGCAAGATTGATTAGCGCGTTCAGCGTGGGGTTGAGGGTGTCGATCCGTTCGAGAAAAGTCTGCATCACCTCCAAACACGAAACCTCGCGTGCTTTGATAGCGGTGGCGAGGTCGATTGCAGCAAGGTCAGTTAGATCCGGCATGCCGCCACCTTATCAGGCGCCTCTGGATCACCCAATTAGTCTTTGGTGTTTGGCCAGGAGTGAGGGCGATTCCCTGCATCTGAGGGAGGTGTGCAAGCGCAGTAGATATCGATAGAGTAATGCTTCGCATTTTCTCAGGACGCCAGCATGAACGATATTCTATCTTTTGAAGACGAAGCACAGGCCTACGCCGAGATCGAGGCAATGGGCTATCACGCCATGGCGTTGGACTTTCCGGCCGAGGAAAACGCGCTGCATTGGCATGATTTCGATTCAGTGCTTTATGTGACGGCAGGCGAACTGACATTGTCACGGGAGGAGGGCCAATCGATCACTTGCGAGCGTGGCGTTAAAATAGTCGCCAGCGCGGGTGTTGTGCATCGTGAGCAAACTTCAGGTTACAGCGCCATCATTGGCTTTTCTGTTGCGCCCGATGCGCTGACACAGCCAATCAATAAGCCGCTACCAGTGAGTGTTTGAGATTGATCCCCATGACGCGAGCGCCTGAAGAAACTTGGAAGTTGTCGAAAGGGCCGCCAGTGGGTCAGCGGGCGATAGCCTTAGGGGAGGTGCACCGTTGTGATGCATAGAGAGCGCTCAGTCTGTGAGGTGATTAACCGGATTATTGTGGTCGGCCTTTGCCAGCTTGGTGCAGTCAGTGCACCCCTCTCGGCGGATATTTCGTGGCCACAATCCGGGTGGGTGCAATCTGATCCGGCCTCCGAGGGAATGGACGCGGAGGCTATTGATCAACTGGATTCTGAAATACGAGCCGGTGTTCATGGCAACATTGACTCAATGATGATTGTCCGTTTCGGCCGGGTGG
>CESO01035739.1_pt1 | contig 16551 bp, 14 predicted proteins | sample 356341 | NCBI WGS metagenome assembly CESO01 (sample SAMEA2621812, study PRJEB7988) | marine metagenome | biome: marine biome (ENVO:00000447); feature: deep chlorophyll maximum layer (ENVO:xxxxxxxx); material: "saline water (ENVO:00002010), including plankton (ENVO:xxxxxxxx)" | depth 35 m
AAGGTTGCTCTTATTACTGGTGCATCAAAAGGAATAGGACGTTCGATTGCAGAGAGATTCATTGAGGAAGGCGCAAAGGTTGCTTTTACTTTTTTGTCAAGTGTTGAAAAAGGCAGATCCTTGGAGAAGGAGCTAAATTCCAATGGGGGGGAGTCTAAAGGTTTTCAATCAGATGCTTCAAGTTCGGAGCAGGCAGAGAAATTAATAAACGATGTCGTGTCCCATTTTGGTCAAATCGATATTATTGTAAATAACGCAGGGATAACAAAAGATACTTTAATGCTTCGAATGAACGAGGAAGATTTTGACTCCGTAATCAATGTAAACCTAAAGTCTGTTTTTAATACCACAAAGCACGCACAACGTTTAATGTTAAAGCAACGAAGTGGTAGCATTATCAATATTTCCTCTATTGTGGGTTTAAAGGGAAACGCTGGTCAAGCAAATTATGCAGCCTCAAAAGCAGGTATTATAGGTTTTACAAAATCTGTAGCTTTAGAGCTGGGCTCTCGTGGGATTCGTTGCAATGCAGTGGCTCCTGGGTTTATTGAGACGGAAATGACTGCTGTTCTTGATGAAAAGACAGTTCAGGGCTGGCGTGATGCTATACCGTTGAAAAGAGGAGGGAAGCCTGAAGACGTTGCGAATGCATGCATATATCTTGCAAGTGATTTATCATCTTATGTATCTGGTCAAGTCTTGCAGGTAGATGGTGGATTGCTTACATAATTAATATTTCTAGAGTTATTCTAAGAGAAATCTTCTTGTTAAGGAGTTAAAAGAATCATCAAATATTGGCATCTGAATCATGTCATAAAAATTATATGGATTGGCCTTAAATTATTGGGTCCGTCTCGAGAAAAGATGCAATAAATTATGAAAAGCCAAAAAGAGATATTAAAAAAGTTAGGAATTGAGAGACTTAATCAAATGCAATTGTCTTCAAATGAAGCAATTATAAATAATAATAATGTAATTATTCAATCTCCTACGGGGACAGGAAAGACCTTGGCCTTTTTACTCCCTTTAATTAACGAGATCGATAGAGGTCAACAGCAAGTTCAATGCTTGATTATTGTTCCATCGAGAGAGTTGGCTATTCAAATTGAAGGTGTCGTTCGTCAAATGGGATCAGGAATAAAATGTAATTCTGTATATGGTGGTCAATCATTTAACCAGGATAAAATCAATTTAAAACATATTCCATCACTTGTTGTTGGTACCCCCGGGAGGGTAGCGGATCATATTAAACGAAATACTTTTCCCCTTGACTTTATTAAAAGCTTTGTGATTGATGAGTTTGATAAATCATTAGAAATAGGTTTCGAAGATGAGTTAAAATCTATATGTAGTGCCTTGTATGACGTAAAGAAGAGAATCCTCACCTCGGCGACAAAATCTATTGATATTCCTCGTTATGTGAATCTAGATAAGCCAGTTATCATAAACACTTCAGATCAGGGGGAAGGAGAGCTGAAAATGGAATTAATTGAGTCAAGTAGTAAGGATAAACTGGGTCGTTTGGCTGAGGTTTTAAAAATTCTAGGAAATGATTCGGGAATTGTTTTTTGCAACTACAAGGACAGTATTCAAAGAGTTAGTGATTTCCTCTTGGATAAAGGAATACTACATGGGTGCTTTTATGGAGGAATGGAACAACAAGACCGAGAACTTTCGCTCACAAAATTTAGAAATGGCTCACACAAAATAATTGTTGCGACTGATTTAGCATCTCGAGGGCTAGATGTGGAGAGAATAAACTTTATCATTCATTATCATCTCCCATCTAATGAAAATGAATTCATTCACAGAAATGGAAGAACTGCAAGAATGGATAAAAATGGAACAGTATATGTTTTAAAACATAATAGTGACCCATCTCTACCTTTCATCCCGAATCTCCAGCTGGCGAAATTTGAAAACAAAGAATTTGAGGCTCATCAAAATTGGGTCACTTTAATGATCTCAGGAGGAAGGAAAGATAGGATTTCAAAAGGCGATGTTGCGGGCTTTCTTATTAAAAAAGGTGAGCTTAAAAATGACGAAGTTGGTTTAATTGAATTAAAACAGAAAATTACCTTTGTTGCAATTGAAAAAAAATCCTCAACAAAAATTGTAAAAAAAATTAATGGATTGAGGCTAAAAACAAAAAAAATTAGAGCAACTCTCGTTTAATTAATCAAGTTCCGTTAGAAAAGTCTCTAGCTCAGGAATTTTAATATTTCGTGCTACTATTATTCCTTTAGGATCAATTAATATGTTTTGAGGAATAGCACGAATTGAATATAGTTCAGCTGCAGAATTTCCCCAACCTTTAAGGTCAGACATTTGAGGCCAAGTTAAACCATCATCGATAATTGCTTTTTTCCATCGATCGTTATCTTGGTCAAAGGCTACGCCAACAATTTCAAATTTGATGGACCACCTACCATAAATATCGACTAGATCCGGATTTTGAGCTCGACAAGGACCGCACCATGATGCCCAAAAGTCGACAAGGGTATATTTAGAAATTAAAGAACTTAGAGAAATTGCAACCCCAGATGTGTCAAATTGAGAGATGTCAGTGTAAGGCTCACCAATAGCAACCCTGTGAAGGGCATTCGAACGCTTTCTTAGAAGATTTATATCTTCTGAGTCATAATCTGTCACATTTTCTAAAACAGAATCAATAAACTCAATTTCTTCCATATAAAGATATCTGTTAGTAATAAAGGCACCCAAAGCATCGTGATTAAGGGCGAAATCTTTGGTTTCTCTCTGTAGTTGAGAGTATTTTAAATTCATAATTGCTGTTAGCGAATCAACCGTTTCGGAATCTCCAACCGACGAAGCAATACTGTAAGTCTCTTTAAGGCCATCAGTAAAATTTTTAAATTTATCTCGTTTTGACATGTATTCATTAAGATTGTCTTGACTCTCTGTTCCTGACAATTTACCTTGAAATGGAAACACGGATGCATTACCTGTTAGTGAGAGTTTGCCTTGATAACCAAATCCAACTATTGCCTCAGGTATGCCCGAGATACTTAAATAAAACGAGGTTGGACCTTTTGGTGAGAAAGAAAGTTTTCCCTTGCCGTCTATTAGTCGAATTGAATCAACTACAACCCATTCGGCAGAATCTCTGACATTTATCTTTGCTAGACCTTCACCTTCTAAGGGTACAAAATTCTCAAGATTTATATCAATCTCTAAAGAATTATTAGCGCAAGAGGCAATTATTAGTAAAGCTGTTGCAATTAGTATACTTTTCATCATTTTCATCTTGCGAAGATATTATCTTTACCGGATGTTTAAAAAATCACTCCTCTTTTTTATCCTTTTGACTGTGTTTAATTTGCCTATGTATTCACAAGGAATGTGGCTACCAAACGAATTATTGGAACAAGAAACAAATATGAAGTCTAAAGGGATGACTATGTCTGCATCCGATATTTATTCAATAAATTCAGGCAGTTTAAAGGATGCTATTGTTCATTTTGGTGGGTTTTGTACTGGAGAAGTAATATCAGATCAGGGACTAGTGTTAACAAACCACCATTGCGGCTACGGCGCTATTCAGAGTCATTCATCAGTTCAAAATGATTATTTGAAAAATGGGTTTTGGGCCGAATCATTTTCTGAGGAAAAGCCAAATGAAGGTTTATTCGTTGATTTCATTGTATCAATTGATGATGTTTCAGAGAGTATTCAAAATTTTATCGCAAAAGGATTGAGTCAAAATGAAGCAATTGATACTTTTCTACAAGTAAATCCAACGATCGGCAAAGGAATGCGTTCGGAGATAAAACCAATTTATTTTGGGAATCAATTTATACGTATTATCTCACAGAGATACTCAGATGTTCGATTGGTTGGCGCCCCTCCAAGTCTCATTGGGAAATTTGGCGCTGATACAGATAATTGGGTTTGGCCAAGGCATACTGGTGACTTTTCATTTTTTAGGATTTATGTATCTCCAAATGGAAGCCCTGCAGAGTATTCGCCAGAGAATATTCCTTTAAAAACTAAAAATCCTTTAACAATTAGCTTAGAGGGAGTAAATGAGGGAGATTTTTCTTTAATCTACGGATTTCCTGGTAGGACAAGTAATTATCTTCCTGTAAACGAGGTCTCGCAGCAAATAGATGTTTTGTTGCCGATTCGGGTGGAGTTAAGAGAAATCATTCTAAATACATGGGATAGTGCAATGCGTATAAATCCAGTCGTAAAAATTCAATATGCATCTAAATATGCATCTGTCTCGAATGGATGGAAGAAATGGAAAGGTCAAATTGAAGGAATCGATGCATCTCATGGTATTGATACATTGAAAAAAAGACAAGAGAGAATGATTAATTACCACTCAGCAAACAATAAAAATGCTTTTGTGGCTGTGGATCAACTTGAGCATTTTAATAATCAGACGGAATCTTTAGAGAATGCAAGAAAAAGTTTAATTTATTTTCAGGAAATTTTAAGGAATTGGGAGTTGTTAACCTGGAGTAGGTTGGCGAATAATATAGTAAGGCTTTCCGATGAGGATAAGGATTTGAAAGGTGCCCTAAGGGCACTCATAGAGTTTGAAAAGAATTATAATCCTGAGTTAGATCGAAGATCTTCAAGAAGTCTTGTTCAGAATTGGCTTTTAGCAGGAGAGAAAGACACACTACTAAGTGTTCCAATCGATTATATTAGAGAAACAAATTCTTTTTTGCAGGGTTTATTTAACCCTGCTCTATACTCAAGTTTACCAATTGGAATCGCTGAGTTAGACGCAAATTTTATAGCTGATTCTTGTAGAAATCATCTTGCTTTTGATTTATGGCCAGACCTTCTATCCAGATACCGCTCATTATTGATGAAAACGAATAAGCTAGAAAAGGATTTTCAATCCCGTATGAAGGAGTGGGTGTCACTATATCTTTCTTCTGTAGATGAAGGGAAGAATATTTTTGCACCCGATGCGAATTCAACCATGAGGGTTTCTTATGGTTTAATTGGTGGTTTTTCGCCTCGAGATGGTGCTAATTACAATTACAATACTACCACTGAGGGTATTCTGGAAAAATATATTCCAGGTGATTATGAATTTGATTTACCACAAAATTTCGAGATAGCTCTTGAGAATAGAGAGTTTGGCAGGTACGCGGATAAAGATGGACAATTATCTGTCTGTTTTATCGCTGCAAATCATACTACAGGAGGGAATTCAGGAAGTCCAGCTTTAAATTCAAAGGGACATCTTATTGGTTTAAATTTTGATCGTCTTTGGGAAGGTACAATGAGTGATTTTTATTTCACCACCGAGCGTTGCAGAAATATTATGGTTGACGTTCGTTATATAATGTGGGTAGTAGATAAATATGCAAATGCAAACAGATTAATCGAAGAGATAAAATTTGCTGATTAATAACGATATAAATGAACACTTGGATCATACTTTTGTGTCCAATAATTAATTTCACACCAAAATCAAATGAGTGTACTCGTAAATAAGGATTCAAAAGTTATAGTCCAAGGTTTTACTGGAAAAGAAGGGTCATTCCACGCGGAACAAATGATTTCTTTTGGAACAAATGTGGTTGGTGGAGTAACTCCTGGAAAAGGAGGGCAAAATCATTTAGGTAAACCTGTATTTAATACGGTGAAGGAAGCGGTAGCTGATACACAAGCAGATGTCTCAATTCTTTTTGTTCCACCTGCTTTTGCCGCCGATTCAATTATGGAAGCTGCCGATTCCGGTATCAAAGTGATTGTATGCATTACTGAGGGTATTCCAGTAGCCGATATGATTAAAGCAAAGCCATATGCTGAAAGTCGTGGTGCGACTCTAATCGGTCCGAATTGTCCTGGAGTGATTACTGCGGGTGAGGCCAAAGTTGGTATAATGCCAGGTTTCGTCTTTAAAAAAGGAAGAATTGGGGTGGTTTCAAAGTCAGGAACGTTGACCTATGAGGCTGCTGACCAGGTGGTTAAAGCCAATATGGGGATTTCTACAGCTATCGGTATTGGGGGAGATCCAATTATTGGAACAACAACTAAAGATGCAGTGGAGCTTTTAATGAACGATAAAGAGACAGATGGAATTATAATGATTGGTGAAATTGGAGGTCAGCTTGAAGCAGAAGCTGGGCAATGGATAAAGGATAACGGAACTAAGCCAGTAGTCGGTTTTATTGCTGGGGAGACGGCACCTGCAGGTAGAACCATGGGGCATGCTGGTGCTATAGTTGGAGGGGCAGAAGATACAGCTCAAGCGAAAAAATCTATTTTAAGAAGCTGTGGAGTCCATGTTGTTGATTCTCCAGCTCAAATTGGGTCTAAAATGGCTGAGATAATTAGTTCACAAGGGTGAATTCCAGTTTTACAGTTTATAATCAAACAATCTTAAATGATGCTGAATCCGAAGCATTTAATCGAAGATCTCACCTGTATGGAGATGGCTTATTTGAAACGTTAAGAGTTCATAAGGGTAAAATTTGTTTTTGGGAGAGTCACTATTTTCGATTAATGTCATCAATGCGAATATTGCGTTTAGAGATTCCTTTAAATTGGTCTCCTGATGACCTAGAAAAAGAAATTTTATCATTTAAGCCCGAGCCTCAAGTTGATTATCGAGTTCGTTTTAGTGTATGGAGGGAAGGTGGTTTAGGTTATACGCCTACCACGAATTCAATTGACTGGTCCACAAATTTTTTTGAGCTTGATGATAGAGGCTATTCGAGTCCCGTTAAAAAGCAGAAGTTAGCCCTGTTCCAAGAGCACAAAAAATCTAAAGGCTTATTGTCAAATTTAAAATTAAGTGAAAGCATACTCTATATTTTGGCAGCAAAATTTGCATCTGAGCAACATACTGATGATGCAATTATTCTATCTCAGGACAATCATGTACTTGAGACCAGTAGGGGAAATATATTTCTTCTAAAGGGCAACGAATTGATGACACCATTATTGGAGGATGGAGCATTAAGAGGTGTTATGAGAGAGCAAATTCTCAAATATGCTAAAGATGCTAACCTTATAGCCAAAGAGGAAAAGGTAAATCCCTTTGATTTGTTAAAAGCTGATGAAATATGGATAACTAATGCAATAACAGGAATTGTTTCCGTGAGTAACTACCGAAAATCCGCTTATGGATGTTTCAAGGGAGATGAGATGCAAATTATTCTTAGTTCTAAATGTAAATAACCTTCACTAATTCATTTCTATATTTTCTGGCGCGTGAGTCCATAATCTGAATGAGTCTGGGAAATAAGTCCGAAGTTTTTGATATGCATTCTTTTCAAAGCATAGATCACTTGAATCTAGTTTTCTTAACACAGCCCAGGATTCGTCATCAATTTCTTCAATAATTTGATTCAATGACCATCCGCTGTAGCCAATGAAAAATTTAATCATTGTTGAATCAACGGTACCATTCAGTAATCCTTTTTTCATGGATTCAAAGTCTCCACACCAATAGATTTCATTTTTGATATGATGTGACTCAGATATAATATTTGGGCATTTGTGAATAAAAAATAAAGCATCTTTATCTACTGGACCTCCTTCGTAAACCGGCAGATTGGGCCATTCCCCTCCGAAAATATTTTTTAATGAGAGCTTTGAGGGTTTATCAAGACATAATCCAGTTATCCCATCGCTGTTTTGATCAGTAATTAGGATAACACTTTTGCTAAATGTTTTGTCAGAGATCAAAGGGTGTGCTAATAAAACATCTCCAATTTTGACAAATGGGGTGGAGGAAGAACTCATATCCTCTAATTTAGCAAACGAAATGAGTTTACAAGAAGATAGAAAAGAATATTTGAGTAGCGAATTAGGAGATAATTATCTCAGCGTTGACCCAAAACACCTTTTTAAGGCGTGGCTTGAGGATTACAGAGCAATTGTAAAACAAGACTCAACTGCATTTGCTTTAAGTACTGTAGGGGATTCTGGCAATCCCGATTCAAGAATCGTGCTTCTGAAAGATATAAGAGACGAAGGGTTGGTTTTTTATACAAATTATGAATCAAAAAAAGGTAGAGATATCAAGTTTAACAAAAATGTTCATGCTCTATTTTTTTGGAAAGAACTTGAACGACAGGTTAGGGTTAAAGGAATTGTTACTAAAATATCAAGAGGGGATAGTGAAAAGTATTTTTCCACAAGGCCTAGGGCATCGCAATTAGGTGCTATCTCATCAAATCAATCCCAAAAAATTTCGACTAGAGAAGATCTGGATATAAAGTTTAACTCTTATAATTCAGAGGATACGGAGAATCTTAAATGTCCAAATAATTGGGGTGGTTATTGTATTCAGATAAAACAAATCGAATTTTGGCAAGGTAGAAGGAATAGGATGCATGATAGAATTATTTTTGAGAGAACAGCGTCATCACAATGGAACTCTTACAGAGTTCAACCATAAAGCATTATGAATAAGGAAATTAGATTTGCGGTTGTTGGTTGCGGCAGAATAGGGAAAAGGCACATTGAAATGATAAACGCCACCAGAGGAGCTTTATTAGTGGCGACTTGTGATTTAAAAAGCAAGGTTGATTTGGATATCATTAATGATGTCGAGCACTATGATTCGACAAAATCTCTATTTAGTCAAGTTGACAATATTGATGTTGTAGCCATAGCTACACCCAATGGCCTACACGCTGTACATGCTATGGAAGCGCTAAAATCAGGAGCTCATCCAATAATCGAAAAACCTATGGCACTAAAAGTGAAAGATGCTGAGATGGTTTTACATCAGGCTTTACAAAATGGAAAATATGTTTTTGGTGTAATGCAAAATCGATATTCTCCGCCGTCAAGATGGTTAAAGGAGATTGTGTCTTCAAAAAAAATGGGTTCAATCTTTATGGTTCATATCGATTGTTTTTGGAACCGAGATGATCGTTACTACAAAAAAGGCGACTGGCATGGAACTAAAGAACTAGATGGAGGTACTTTATTCACTCAATTCTCCCATTTTATTGACATTTTATATTGGGTATTTGGAGATTTAAATCCAACACATGTAGAGTTACAAAATTTTAATCATAAAGAATCCATTGATTTTGAGGATTCTGGAATGATTCATTTTGACTTAAATGGTGGCGGAAAGGGATCTTTAAATTATTCAACAAGTGTTTGGGACAGTAATTTAGAAAGTTCAATGACTATTATTGGCGAAAATGGATCAATAAAAATTGCAGGGCAGTATATGAACGAAGTTGTTCATTGCAATATTAAAGGTTATAAGATGCCAAAGCTCGAAGAGAGTAACCCTCCCAATAATTATGGTGATTATAAAGGGTCTGCAGCTAATCATATTTATATATATGAAAATGTGATGTCTGTTTTAGCAGGTGAATCACAAATTACTACCAATGCCCTCGAAGGCCTCAAGGTTGTGGATATTATCGAGAGAATTTACAAAAAGGCCATCACGGCTAGGTAAATAGCTTGAATTCAATTATTTCATTATGTTAAGTCAAAAAAAAAGTCGCTTCATTGAAGCGACTTTTGTTTAGGTGATTTAGCTATTTAAAGCTTTCCGCTGAGCTCAGCGCCTGCCTTAAATTTAGCTACATTTTTTGCAGCAATCTGGATAGTTGCTCCAGTTTGAGGGTTGCGTCCTTCACGTGCATTTCTTCTTGAAACGCTAAAAGTACCGAATCCTACTAGAGAAACTTTGTCTCCTCCAGAAAGAGCTTTACCTACAGAATTAGTGAAAGAGTCTAGAGCAGACTTCGCTTGAGATTTAGAGATGCCAGCGTCAGAAGCTATAGCATCGATTAGTTGTGCCTTGTTCATTGTTAAATGATTTAAGATTAATTGTTTTGGTCTTTAACAAATATACACGAATACGCAACGTACACAAGGGTTTACAAAATTTTCTTACCAAATATTGAAAAATAACCTCTTTCTCTGTAGCCTTTGAGGAAATTAGAAGTGTCCATTCGACGCTTTCCAGGCCATTGAATTGTTTGAATCTTAAGCACAAGCGGGCCTTGCTCAAGGTAAAAACTATTGTCTTTAATCTTTACTTGAATATCATTATTATAACTTGTTGTTTTTAAATTATTTATAATTTTAGAATTATATAATTTGATTCTTCCATTTTGACCATTTAACATTGGAATACTAGCTCCGGGAGTAATGTCGCATGCACGAATTCGATTGTGAATATCTTTGATGTTCGAAAGCAATTCTAAATGACCAAATTTTGAATAAATTTTTGGTGCTTTTTTAACAATTTTTAATAATTTTTGATTTTTTGGTTTCGTTTTTTCGCCTAAAATGGAATAAATAGTCTCTATTGCCAGATCTGAGCCAACGTGTTTTAATCTTCCATAAAGGGAAGATAGAGTTTCATTGGGACCGATTTCAACAGATTTTTGAAGTAGTATTTCACCAGAATCGATAATATTATTAATAAGAAATGAGGTGACTCCTGTTCTACTTTCACCATTAGCAATTGACCAATGTATAGGGGCTGCACCTCTATAATCAGGCAGTAATGAAGCGTGGATATTAAAACACCCAAATTTAGGAATCGACCAAACAGTTTCTGGTAGTTTTTTAAAGGCTACAACGACAAAAATATCAGCTTTCCAATTACTCAATGCTTCCAGAAATTCGGGATCCCTCAAATCCTCCGGTTGAAGTAGGGGCATAGAATTTTTCCTAGCAAATGTCGTTACATTTGATTCCTTGATTTTTTGACCTCTTCCTGATTTTTTATCTGGAGAACTCACCACCCCTCGAATATTAATTTGACTCTCTTTTCTAAGATTAATTAATGTTTCAAGGGCAAATTCCGGGGTCCCAAAAAAAACTATTGATGTTTTCATTACTAGGCTGATTTAACTCTTAGAGCAATTTGAGCATTTTAAACAACTATTCCCGTTGTCGTTTTCGCCAAAATAACTTAAAATATCCTCAAAAAGACAATTTTTCGAGGATATTAAATTTAGTATCGCATTGGCTTTTGTCTTTTTAGATTGAATATGTAAGTCAATAATTGATCTTTTAATTGATAAATGCCCCTCTGGTTCCCTTGGGTTTATCCATTCCAATACTATTTGTGAATCAAGATCAGTCCAATCTATTATTCCACTCTCAGTGAGTTTATTTAGCGAAAGGTATATCTCAGAGAGAGGCCTTTTGGTCCAATTAGATATTGATTTAATTGAAAAATTTACCCACCTTCCATTTGACATAGGTAGGTTTCTAGCCAATGAATATGCGACATCAGAATAATTATCTAGATTATTTAATTTCTCAACGAGTTCAGTTCCTGAGAAATTTAATATTATCTGAGATTTAGACTTATAATCGTCATGCAAGATAAATATCCCCTCATTGACTAATTTTACTAAGATTTCTTTAAATCTAGATTTTATTACTCCCAGTTTTTGAGATATTTCCTGAATATTTATTTTCTGTCTAAAACCTTGACCATCACCAACAGCAATTTGGCCAACACTGGCAATTTTATGATAGGCATCATGAAGGGCTTTCCAGGATATTTCATTTTTGACTAATCTACTTTTGAATGATTTAATATCCTTATTCTCAAGAATTAGAAAAGAGTGGCTCATTTTACGATCTCTTCCTGCCCTTCCAATTTCTTGGTAAAGTGATTCTACACTTTGAGGTATATCGATATGAATGACCTGCCTTACATTGTGTTGATCAACACCCATACCAAAGGCATTAGTTGCTACCATGCAATTAATTTTACCATTAGCCCATTCCTCTTGATTTTTTTGCCTAATTTCCGCGCTTAGCCCGGCATGATAGGGCAGAGCTTTGATACCCGATTGTTTCAGGTTTTTCACCCATGTTGATGTCTGACTTCGGGTTCTGCAATAAATTATTTGCTTTCCATTCTCTGGGTTGATTAGTTTTTGCAATTCAGATTCTTTGGAGCTAACTGAAAGTATGTTTACCGATATATTCGGACGGAAAAAACTTCCTTTGATGACTCTGGCGCCCTCCATGGACAATATCTCTTTGATGTCGTCAATAACGGCATTTGTAACAGATGCAGATAGTGCGATACAGGGAATACTCATTAAATTATTTCGAACCTTAGATAGTTTTGCATAGCTGGGCCTAAAGTCATGACCCCATTGACTAACACAATGTGCCTCATCAATTGCTAATATGGATATTGGTAAATATTTTATCCTTTCTAAGAATCTAGCACTAAGAGCCCTTTCCGGAGAGATGTAGACAAAATAATAGTCACCAGTTATTATTTTATCCAACTGGGTATCCCAATTCTTAGAATCATAATCACCCGCCAGAGAAATTGATGGAATACCAAGATTATTGAGCTTTTTAACTTGGTCACTGATAAGCGAAATCAATGGAGATATTACTAATGTTGTGCCTCCGGATAATATTCCTGGTATTTGAAAGCATATAGACTTGCCGCCGCTTGTCGGCAGAAAAGCCATGGTATCATTAGAGCCATTAATGCTATTTATAATATTTTCTTGGTGCTCAAGGAACGAATCATAACCCCAAATTTTCTTCAGGACCTTCTTGGCATCACTTATCATCATCAATAATATCAATAATGAATTTGGCTCTGTCCTCGATTGAGCTGCGGGGGACTTCAATCATTTGATATCCTAGATCGGTATATGCTTTCATAACTGAATCATGAACAAGTTTGCAAGTGCTAAAGGGTTCCCATCTGCCGTCATCTTGAGAATAAATATCCTTCCAGGGTGGGAAAATGAATACTTTTTCATGGTAGGGGTATAGCTTAGGATCCATGACTTCATTAATTTCCTTGTTTCCAGCATCAATGTATGCTAAAACATCAATTACTGAACGATCATAGAAAATTGAACCAGTTAAATTGTTTGCTTCATTATATTGCTTGACTCTCAATTTCCAAATTGCCTTGGAAAATGAAATGAGGTTTCTCCATGGGTCTGACCCTCCAGATCCATAACCCGTTTTATCCCAATATTCGCGTGACACTTCAGGCATTATGGAATATCCGAGCTTGGCAAGCGCATTTACTGTAGAGCTTTTGCCCGTTCCAGGTGCTCCGGTAAGAACTATTCTTTGGAAGTCATTCATATATTCGTTGCTTAAATAAGCTTTTATGAAAAAATCTGGATTTAAGAAACTTCTCGAAGAGAACTACAATTGGCCTTGCCTTTATATGTTTAAGTTCATTTGTCCAGCCAAAAATGAAAATATAGCGCATTTAGAGAGTCTTTTTAATTCTGAATCATCTGAAGTTATTATAAGACAGTCTTCCAAAGGTAATTTCGTCAGTATCACTGCAAAAGAAATAATGCTTTCCCCGGAAAATGTCTTAAATCGCTATAAGGAAGTTGAGCAAATCCCCGGATTACTTTCCCTGTAAATCTTCTTCTTTAGTTTCCGTTTTTGATTCTTTATTCCTTGAAATTTTTAATGTTAGTTTATCCGCATCTTTTTTTGCATCAAATTTTACTAAATCTCCCTCACTTGCCTTACCAGCAACGATCTCTTCAGCTAATGGATCCTCTACAAATTTTTGAATAGCGCGGTTAAGAGGTCTTGCTCCAAATTTTGGATCATAGCCCTTGGAGCCTATAAACTCAATAGCCTTTTCGGTAATCTTTACTTCAAAACCGATTGTTGACATTCTTTTGATAAGAATTTCAGCTTCAATTTTAACAATCTTATCGATGTCATCTTTTGAAAGGTTATTGAATATTACAACATCATCAATTCGATTCAAAAATTCAGGGGCAAAAGCTTTATTCAGAGCATTTTCCAAAACTCCTTTACTAATTTCATCTTTCTTTTCATTTGAGGTCTTTGTTCCAAAGCCTACTCCGGTACCAAAATCTTTCAGCCTTCTCGAACCGATATTTGATGTCATAATGATCAAGGTATTTCGAAAATCGACTTTGCGACCAAGACTGTCTGTCATATGTCCATCATCCAAAGCTTGCAATAATAGGTTGAAGACATCTGGGTGTGCTTTTTCTACTTCATCAAGCAGAATAACTGAATACGGCTTTCTACGAACTTTTTCAGTCAATTGCCCACCTTCTTCATATCCAACGTAGCCCGGAGGAGCGCCAACAAGTCTTGAAATTGCAAATTTTTCCATGTATTCACTCATGTCCATTCTTATCAAGGCATCCTCAGAATCAAATAATTGAATCGCTATTTCTTTGGCCAACTGGGTTTTTCCGACACCTGTAGAGCCGAGAAAAATAAAGGAACCGATAGGCTTATTTGGGTCTTTTAGGCCCGCTCTATTTCTTTGGATTGCCCTTACCACTTTTTTTACAGCCTTGTCCTGTCCGATTATTTTAGACTTGATGTCTGACTCCATGGTTCCGAGCTTATCTAGCTCTTTTTGAGCAACTTTTTGAACCGGTATGCCTGTCATCATTGATACAACTTCAGAAATATGTTCTTCGGTGACGGATTGCCTATTTTCCCGCATCGTCTCATCCCATTTTACTTGAGCCTCAATCAACTTAGTCTCTAACGATTTCTCGTCATCTCTCAGCTTTGCAGCCTCTTCATATCGCTGCTTCTTTACGACTTCAATCTTTTTTTCTCTTATTAATTTCAGCTCATTTTCTAGTTCTGTGACTTCATTCGGAGCTTGAATGCCAGTTATGTGCACACGACTCCCCGCTTCGTCTAAAGCATCAATAGCTTTATCGGGTAGATGCCTGTCAGATACATATCGAATTGTCAAATTCACGCAGGCTTCAAGGGCCTCTTTCGAATATGTGACGTTATGATGATCTTCATAATGATTCTTTAAATTTTTGAGGATTTCAAGAGTCTCAGGTGCAGAAGGGGGATCAACTATCACTTTTTGAAATCTTCGCTCTAAAGCTCCATCTTTTTCAATGTATTGCCTATACTCATCTAAGGTAGTAGCCCCTATGCATTGAATTTCACCACGAGCAAGTGCCGGCTTGAACATATTGCTTGCATCAAGTGAACCTGTAGCTCCGCCTGCGCCAACTAATGTGTGCAACTCATCGATAAATAAAATAATTTCATCGTTCTTTTCTAACTCATTCATGAGCGCTTTCATGCGCTCTTCAAATTGACCACGATACTTTGTGCCTGCCACAAGGGAGGCAAGATCAAGAGTAACAACTCTTTTATCAAATAAAACCCGACTAACTTTCTTATTTACAATCCTTAGTGCTAACCCTTCTGCAATTGCAGATTTACCCACTCCCGGTTCCCCAATTAGCAATGGGTTATTCTTCTTTCTTCTCGAGAGAACTTGGCTGACTCGCTCAATTTCTTTTTCTCTCCCAACAACCGGGTCAAGCTTATCTTCTGCAGCAAGTTTTGTTAAATCTCTTCCAAAATTATCTAAAACTGGACTTTTGGATTTTGGATTTGCTGAAGGCTTTGTCTTACTCGGCCTATCTTGATTTCCTAAATTTCCTTCATCCTGAACGTCATCATCGTAGTTTGAGGATGAGAGCGTTGTCGACCCCTCGGATGAGTCTTCCATGAAACGGTTTTGATATTCGGCCTTGACCGACGAGTAATCAATGCCTAGGTTCCTAAAAACCCCAGTAACCGGGTCGTTATCATTTCTTAAAACGCAAAGTAAAAGGTGGGCTGTTCTAATCGTTGGGCTAGAATAAAGTTTGGCCTCCAAAAAGGTTGTCTTTAGTGCTTTTTCAGCCTGTCTTGTTAGTGGAATATTTCTTTTGGGATTAATGTCTTTATCTCCAACCTCATTTAAGTTTTCAATCTTTTCCCTCAGTGTTAATAAATCAACCCCGAGGGACTCTAAAATTTCAATCGCGGAACCTTCTGCCTCTCTTAATATTCCAAGAATCAGATGTTCTGAGCCAATGCTATCATGACAGAGCCTAAGAGCCTCTTCTTTACTGTAGCCTATTACGTCCTTAACGCGGGGTGAGAAATTTTCGTCCATACATGAAAAGTAACGAATACAATGCCAATTAATGCATGAGTGTTAAAAAGAACATTTATAAACACCAAAATGTGTATAAAAACCTCTTTTAAACTCAATAATAATAGGTATTTCAGAATATTGATGGCTTAAATTTGATAGATTAATATTAATATGACAAAATGGCGGACGGAGAACGTATTATCCCAATAAATATTGAAGACGAGATGAAAAGCTCGTACATCGATTATTCCATGTCGGTTATAGTCTCAAGGGCGCTGCCAGATGTTAGAGATGGATTAAAGCCTGTTCATAGAAGAGTTCTTTTTGGAATGCATGACATGGGTAATGTCTCTACTAGAGCTTACAAAAAGTCCGCAAGAATCGTTGGAGACGTACTAGGAAAGCTTCATCCTCACGGGGACAGCTCGGTATACGATACAATGGTAAGAATGGCGCAGGATTGGTCACTCCGTTATACTCTGATTGATGGCCAAGGAAATTTCGGCTCTATCGACGGTGATTCACCAGCAGCGATGAGATATACGGAAGTTAGAATGAAAAAAATTGCGGAAGAAATGGTCCGCGATATCGATAAAGAGACTGTGGATTATCAGTTAAATTTTGACGATACGATCCAAGAACCTACAGTT
>CESO01029104.1_pt1 | contig 16505 bp, 16 predicted proteins | sample 356341 | NCBI WGS metagenome assembly CESO01 (sample SAMEA2621812, study PRJEB7988) | marine metagenome | biome: marine biome (ENVO:00000447); feature: deep chlorophyll maximum layer (ENVO:xxxxxxxx); material: "saline water (ENVO:00002010), including plankton (ENVO:xxxxxxxx)" | depth 35 m
AATATTTGAGTGCATCATTTGAATCTTTAAAACTCAAATCTGTTACCTCTATTAGATTACTATCATGATTTGTATGAATTTTCAAATACCACAAAACACCCAGTCCTATCAGGATAGAAATGGAACATATCAAACCAAAATGAATTAAAATTTTTTTCATTTACGTATCAAAGTAGTTATTACAAAATATTCTCACGCAATATACGAGCAAAGTGCCAGCTTAATTAAAAAATCAAACTTAAGTGAATTATTTTTTCTCAAGAAGTTTGAGTACAGTCCAAGCAGCCTCCTCTCCTTTATGACCGTGTGAGCCTCCAGCTCTTTCAATGGCTTGTTGTTGATTTTTAGTCGTCAAAACTCCAAAGCCGATAGGTATGTTGTGAGTTATGGTGACTTTAGCTATACCATTTGCAACAGCATCACAAATGAAATCAAAGTGGGGTGTTTCTCCCTGAATGACTACACCAATGCAGATAATGGCATCCATACCGTCATTTGCAAGTTTATTAGCAGCATAAATCAACTCATATGATCCGGGGACGTCCCATATTGTAATATTTTCTGAAGCTATACCAGTCGAATTTAAAACATTTATTGCCCCGGATTTTAGCTCAGAAGTAATTTTGCTATTCCACATAGCAGTAATTACAGCAATTTTATAATTAGAATTCGGTAGACTAATTTTTTCGCTCAAGAATTTTTGATTAGCATAGTCTGCCATTATAAAGATTAATTAGCTTGTTTCGCTTTTACACGTGCAACAAGAGCTTTTACCAATTCAGCTTGTCTTGAATTTGGATAAGATTCTTCTATTTCTCGATATGCATCGGCAGCAGCATTATATGAACCTGCTTCCTCAAACGCAGCCCCAGCTTTCATTAATGCATATGGTGCAGTTAATTCGTTATCTCGTTTACTGGCAGCATTCATGTATATTTTGCCAGCCTTTTCATAATCTTCCATCTCTGAATAACAATCACCTCTCAAAGTGATTAGCTGGGCAGCCATTATTTCATCATCCATAGATACTGCATTTAAATAATCTAATGCTTCTTCGAATTTGCCTTGGTCTAGTAGTATTCTACCAGCATAATATGATGCTTGATTTCCTATTTTTGTAGAACCAAATTCATCTGCTATATCAATCATACCCAAATGAACTCCATCACCCATTAAAGCTTTATCCATAGAATCCAAGCCAAAATAGCGTTCAGCCATAAAAAAACTATCTGCAGCTTCCATCTCTTTTTCAGGAGCATAAACATCATTATAATAGTAAATTGCACAAGCTAAAACAATCATTGCTATTCCTGCAGTAATTGCATTTTTTTTATGTTTTTCAAAAAACTGAATTAATGATTCAATTCCTTTATTCTCCGTGGTTTGTTCTTCTGTATTCATTATGATAAATGGATTGCAATAATAACGTTATTCTATGATAAAGGGATAATCTGTTTCATACACGTCTTTGTATATTTCATCTGGACTAGGAAAGGGAGAATTATCTGCAAATTCAACAGAAGTCTGAACTTCAGCTTCCACACTTTCTTCTATTTCTTCCAATTCTTTTTCAGATAAAAATTTAGATTTGGTAATAGTAGATTTAACTACTTCGATAGGATCCACTTTGCGATACTCCTCTAATTCATCTTTTGTTCGATATTTAGCAGGATCACTCATCGAATGGCCTCTGTATCTATAAGTTTTTAGCTCCACAAAAGTGGGACCACCGCCTTTTCGAGCAAGGTCTGCAGTTCTTTTCATACTTTCATGCACTGCCTCACAGCTCATGCCATCGACTTGTTCAGCATTCATCTCGTAGGAGGATGCCATTTTGTAGATGTCTGTCACATTAGTTGTTCTTTCAACAGAAGTTCCCATGGCATAATTATTGTTTTCACAGATAAATACTACTGGTAAGTTCCAAACCATTGCCATATTAAATGTCTCATGCAATGCTCCTTGTCTGACTGCACCATCACCCATGTAACAAAAACAAACATTATCTGTACCTTTATATTGTTCTGCCAAAGCTATTCCTGCACCAAGGGGTATTTGTCCTCCTACTATACCATGGCCACCAAAAAAATTATGATCTTTAGAAAACATATGCATACTACCACCTTTTCCTTTGCTACAACCATCAATTCTTCCAAATAATTCAGCCATAACTTCATTGGCTGGTATACCCATTGCTAATGCATGTCCGTGATCCCTATATGCGGTAATCACTTTGTCTCCATCCTTTTTTGCAGATACCATTCCTGCTACTACGGCCTCTTGACCAATATAGAGGTGACAGAATCCACGAATTTTATTCTGGCCGTACATTTGAGCTGACTTTTCCTCGAATCTTCTGATTAATAACATCAACCTGTACCAATCTACGTAAGTTTTTTTAGTGTGCTTTAGTTTTGCCATTTTATATTTGGTGCGGCAAAAATAACAATTTTAATTGCTCAATTAACACACTTGAAAGTACAAAAATTATCTTTAGTCTATTTTAAGAATCATACTGACCTTAGTCTTGAAATGATGGAGGTTACAGCTATAGCTGGATTAAATGGCGTCGGAAAAACTTCAGTACTGGATGCAATTCATTTCTTATGCCTCGGAAAGTCTTACTTCTCTTCTACTGATATTCAGTGTATTCAAAGCGACCAACTACAATCTGGCATATTAGCTGAAGTTGAAAATCAAAGCCAATTTGACCTCAAAATCAAGCTAAAAAGAGGATCACGTAAGATTATTGAAAAAGATAATATACCTTATAAAAATATTTCTGAACATATTGGACAATTTCTAGCAGTAGTAATTGCTCCAAACGATATTGAGCTTATTTATGGCACAAATGATAAACGTAGATCTTTCGTCAATCAAGTTATTAGTCAAGTAGACAAAAAACATTTACAAAAACTTGTCAAATATAATAAGCTAATAGACCACAGAAATAAACACCTAAAAGAATATAATGTTGACCTAGCTCTTATTCAAACGCTAGATGATCAAATTGGACCACTAGCACACTCTATTTTTGAGTCAAGGGCATCTTTTTTTAAGGAATTTAGCTTGTACTTCAGAACTAAATATCATCAATTATCTGGTAACAAAGAAGTAATAAAATTAAGTTATCAAAGTCAGTTATCCAAAAAATCTTACGCTGAATTAGTCGGAATAAATCGATCTAGAGATTTAGCAATTCGAAGAAGTTCAATCGGCATTCATAAAGACGAAATTACAATAGAAATTGATGACTTTAGTTTAAAAAAATATGGCTCACAAGGTCAAATAAAATCAGGTTTGATTGCACTAAAATTAGCTGAATTTGAATATTTGCAAGATAAAAAACAATGGACGCCTATCCTTCTTTTGGATGATATATTCGAAAAAATTGATGAAGAACGTGCAAAAGTGCTCACTCAAATTATTAAAAATGGTAACTTTGGACAAATATTTATTACGGATACGGATTCCAAACGACTAGCGTCTTTTTGCAAGGAAATCGATAAGCCATTCAAAATAATCACACTAAGCTAATTGAAAGAAGAAAAATCTATAAAAGATCTCTTAAACTCAGTATTTAAATCTTATAACCAAGGATATAAATATGAAGAAACAAGTGTGATAAATAGCTGGGATCAAATTGTAGGCAGTATGATTGCAAAGAATACCACAAAAATTTTTATAAACAAGAAAGTATTATACTTGACGCTGTCCTCTCCAGCCCTTAAAAACGAACTCAGGTATCATAAACTTGTACTTATTGATAAAATCAATGATTTTGCTGAACAAAAAATAATTAACGACATAAATTTCTACTAACAATGACACACAAAATTGCACCTTCCATCCTAGCCGCTGATTTTGCAAAACTTAAAAAAGACATCGAAATGGTCAACGAAAGTGAAGCGGATTGGTTTCACATTGATATTATGGATGGTGTTTTTGTTCCGAATATTTCTTTTGGTTTTCCTGTCATGAAAGCAATTAATAAATATGCGACTAAACCTTTAGATGTTCACCTAATGATATCTAATCCTGACCAATACCTCATGCAATGTGCAGACAATGGTGCAGAGGTAATAACAGTTCATTACGAGGCTTGTACTCATCTTCATCGTACACTAAATGCAATTAAGGAATTAGGCTGTCTTGCCGGTGTAGCCATCAATCCTCATACGCCTGTGCACTTACTTAATGATGTTTTTAAGGAAATTGACTTAATCTGTCTAATGAGTGTTAATCCGGGTTTTGGTGGTCAATCTTTTATAGAAAACACATATATGAAACTCCAGCAACTTTCTAGCATTTGTCAGATGAAAAATCACCAGCCTTTTATAGAGGTAGACGGTGGTGTAAATACTGAAAATTATCAAAAATTGCTTGAGTGTGGAGCAAATGTCCTTGTGGCTGGTAGCTCTGTTTTCTCAAGTTCAAATCCAAAAGAGATCATACACGCATTGAAACAATAGTCAACACACAATTACGTTACTATTCTTTTGAGATCAAATCTACTCGCCATATCTTTTCTTTTAATTAGTGTGATTAGTTATTCGCAATCAACAATTAATGGCAAAATTTTTGATGTAGAAAAAACCCCAATTTCAAATGCATTTATAAAAATTAAAGGCTTATCTTCATCTACCTATTCATCCGTTGATGGTGACTATTCTATTTCTGTTCCTTCCAATAAAATTTTAATCATTCAAATATCTGTTTCTACAGAGACCCTGGAGCGAAAGATAGGACCCTTTTTGGGAGGCAAGAAATACCAAAAAAATTTTAACCTACAATCTTCTATATCACTTGAGACTGCAGTGGTTATAGGCGACAAGAACCGAGATCGGCCTATTATTACTATTGAACCCAAAAAGTTAGAATATTTTTCAAATACGGCAGGGTTTGAACAAAAGCTAAAATTAATTGGTTTGGGCATTAGCTCAAGTGGTGGTGAATTATCTTCTGGTTATAGTGTTCGTGGTGGAAATTTTGATGAAAATTTAGTTTATGTTAATGATATTGAAGTATATCGTCCATTTCTTGTTAGAAGTGGCCAACAAGAGGGTTTGAGTGTAATTAATCCTGACATGGTAGACCGTATTGATTTTTCAGCAGGAGGTTTTCAGGCAAAATACGGAGATAAGCTCTCATCTGTGTTAGACATTAAATATAGAGAGCCTGACTCTTTAAGATTTACGATTCACGGTAGTTTACTTGGCTCAAGTCTACATTTTGAGAATAGAAGTAAAGATAAACGTTTCAGCTATTTGGTTGGTGCCCGTTTACGTACAAATCAATACTTATTAGGAAGTTTAGATGTTCAGGGTGATTACAAACCGTTATTCTTTGATATTCAAACACTTTTAAAATACCGTTTAAAATCGAACCTTAGATTATCATATTTAAGTACCCTCTCGCAAAACAGATATCTAGTTTCGCCTCAGAGCCAACAGACAAGTTTTGGTAATGTAAATAGTGCCATTAGTCTTTTTATTGCATTTGCAGGTAATGAGTTAATGCAATACACCACATGGATGAATGCACTTAGCATGGAGTATAAAACCAAGAAAGATCTAATTCTTAAATTCAATACATCATCATATACAACCACTGAACGCGAACATTTTACTGTAGAGGGAGCATACAGACTTTCAGAATTAGAAACTAATTTTGGCTCTGATGACTTTGCAAATGAAAAAGCGTTATTGGGTATTGGATATTTTATCGACCATGCTCGAAATGATCTCCAAGCTCAAGTCTATTCAGCCACACACAAAGGAAAATATATCCGCAGAAATGCAACACTTCAGTGGGGTCTTGGGTTTAAGAATGAGCAAATAACCGACAGACTGAAAGAATGGAGATATAATGACAGTAGTGAATACAACATCACAACTATCAATAACCAAAATAAACCCGAAATTATATTGGATGAATTTTTAAAGTCAAACATTAATATTCAGAGTTATCGGGTCAATGGATTTATTCAAAATAGCCAATATCTGAGTAAAGTTTACAATACAAAAATCACCTATGGATTACGAACAAACTACTGGAATTTCAACCAAGAAAATGTAGTTAGTCCACGATTACAATTTTCATGGGAACCCAACAAAAAGTATAACGATAGTACAAAAATCGCCACCAATAATCTTGATAGCATAGTTACAAAGCGTGACTGGTTACTCAGGTTTGCAAGTGGGTATTATTACCAACCACCATTTTACAGAGAACTCAGAAGATTAGACGGAACACTAAATCCAACGATTAAAGCACAACGATCAATTCATTTCGTTTTTGGTGGTGACATGAATTTTGAGGCATGGGGAAGACCATTTAAGTTTATGAGCGAACTATATTATAAACATCAAGATCGAATGATCCCATATGTGGTTGATAATGTTCGAATACGGTACCTCGCTGAAAACAGTTCACAAGGATATGCTACGGGTATTGATGCTCGTTTAAATGGAGAGTTTGTTCAAGGCATAGAATCATGGTTTAACTTCTCTGTTCTCCAAACAAAAGAACGTCTGTATTACACAGATAATGATGGTAATGAACAACTCAGTGATTGGTTGAGAAGACCAACTGATCAACGGGTGAATTTTTCTATAATGTTTCAAGACGAACTCCCAAGTAATCCAAGTTATAAGCTCAACCTAAGTCTAATTTATGGATCAAAATTACCGTTTTTCTTTGATTCGAATAATCGGCAAAATCCAGGGTTTAAAATACCAGCCTATCGAAGAGTTGATATTGGTTTTTCAAAAATTATAGTAGATAGCGACACCAAAATACGTTCCTCTCGATTCAAGAAAATAGAATCTTTATGGGCTAGTTTAGAAGTTTTTAATTTACTTCAAGTAAATAATACGATATCTTATGTTTTAGTAAAAGATTTTTCTAACAACGTATATGGTGTACCGAATTTTCTTACAGGAAGAAGACTTAACTTCCGTTTAATCTTGAAAATCTAGGGTTTCGCTTATAATTGAGTCAGACTTGATTACTACCTCACAAATTAGCGGATTAACGCTAGCATATTTTAATACAACCCGATCTCCAGAAAGCTTGATAATGTCATTGTAAATTACATCTACCCTTTTGGTGTATTCAACTTGCCCAATTTCGTACGTAATAATTAGCCTGTCTAGTGAACTTCTTGCAAAATCAACTTTTGCTGATGTTAGTTGATAGTCCTTTTTTAAGAGATATGATTTTCGACTGTAATTCAAAAGTGAAATACTGAAAATACCCATAGTAAACAGCAAAACAAAAGAGATAGCAATCAAACGTTCATAATTAAATTTTATGGTTTGATGCAATGATTTTGTGGTGAGATAAGTATAAATTTCACTTGCAGAAACAGCTAGAGTACTCCCGAAAATAAAATAACCCAAAACAGCTCGTGTATATGCAAATGCTGTATAATCCAAAAAATAATTATTGTACATCAATTGTAAACTCCAAATTAAAAAAATTACAATTCCAATTAAACGATATCCTAGAGGAAATGCGGAAAGACTTTTTTCATATTTTTCCTTGATTTTAATTTTTCGTGCTTCTTCAAGTCTAGATTTTCTCTGATCAACTGTTAAGGAATTCCAATAACTATTCTTGGTGGATTTTGACTTTTTGGGTTGTCTTTTTAAACGATCAGTTTCAACTAAAAATGCTATCTTTAACTGACGATCGTAATCTTCTTTTGATAATTGGTCACCTAAAAATTCTTTTGCATGATTCAGGTATTTTGTCATTTCTTCTGCGTCAGGATCTTCACTAACGTCAGGATGATATTGTTTAATGAGTTTTTTGTACGCAGTTTTTACGTCGGTAATTGAAGCGTAATTTTCTAAGCCAAGTATTTTGTAATAATTAATCAATAGTATTTTCCAAATTAAGTAACTCTCTATGATATAACCACTTAAAAACTAAATTGATCTAAAAAATCCTTAAAGATTAAAAAATTACCCAAATTATATAAAACAATATTTTAGAAACTACATTTGAAAAGTATGAACTTACGTCAAGAATCAATGTTAAAAGCTGAATCTCTATCCGACAAAGTGATTTGGGTGACTGGTGGAGGAACTGGATTAGGAAAATCCATGGTAAAATCGTTTATCAACTTAGGAGCTAGAGTAGCTATTTCTGGAAGAAGGCTAGAAAAATTAGAAGAAGCTCAAAAAGAAATTTCTAGAGATAGGATACTGACCGTAGTTTGCGACGTTCGTGAAAGTGTACAAGTAGAATCTGCTCTCAGTCAAATTGTGGACCATTTTGGTATTTGTAATGGATTAGTAAATAATGCTGCTGGTAATTTTATAAGCCCCACTGAACGTTTGAGTCACAGAGCGTTCGATATTATACTGGATATTGTTTTAAAGGGAACTAAGAATTGCACACTAAGTTGTGGTAAATATTGGATTAAAAATAATATACCCGCTAATGTTTTAAATATTGTAACAACTTATGCATCTACTGGAAGTGGATACGTAGTTCCGAGTGCTATGGCAAAAGCTGGTGTATTGGCTATGACACGGAGTCTAGCTGTAGAATGGGCCAAATATGGTCAAAGGCATAATGCCATTGCTCCAGGTCCATTTCCAACAAAAGGAGCTTGGGATCGTTTATTCCCTAAAGTGATGACAAAAAAGGTAAGTCTTGAAAATAGAATTCCTCTACGAAGAATGGGAGAACATCAAGAACTAACTAATCTCGCATCTTACCTGATGTCTGATTATTCAAGCTATATCAATGGAGAAGTGGTAACAATTGATGGAGGCGAATGGCTACAAGGAGCTGGACAATTTAATCAAATGGAATCTATAACCAAGGATGAGTGGGATATATTAGAAAAAATAATCCGATCAAATCAAAAATAATCGTAACACTGTAAATAAATCCAAATAACCAAGCATATACCTGTTTCTCATGAACTTATCCCCTATCAAAAATAAATCTATTGTTCTCATATTTTTAATCGCGCTAGTTTTTTTAAATAAAAAAAGTGTTACCTACACAGGTGGTGCTCCAGGTGGTTACAGTAATGCTCCTAATGAATCAAACTGTACAAGTTGCCATAATGGATCACTTCAGACAAGTGGCACAAACTTCAATAATATTAGCCTAACTAATAACTTTACAGGAGGTGGATATATTCCAGATAGTACCTATACGATAACATTAAATTATTCCCACACTGGAAAAAATAAATTTGGCTACCAACTCACTTGCCTTGATAATATTAATAGAATGGCAGGTAGCTTTAGTTTAATTTCAGGAAATAATAAATCATCCATGAGTTCTGCAACTATATCAGGTTATACAAGAAACTATATGGGGCAAACTCGAACAGGAGCCTCGGGATCTGGATCCGCATCGTGGAGTTTTAGATGGAAAGCTCCATCCTCGAATAAGGATACACTTATAATTTATGCCGTTGTTAATGCAACGAATTCATCTTCATCAACTGCAGGAGATATCATCATAGCAAAACAATTCAAACTTGTACCTTCATCTCTTTTACCCAAGGCCGTTGCAAACACTAGTAATAGTAACCCGTGCCAAAATACAAGCTTTCAATTGTCTGGCTCTGGAACTAATAGTCCAACTTCCTATTCATGGTCCATACCAGGAGGAAATCCCAGTATTTCAAATCAACAAAATCCGAATGTAGTTTTTAATTTCCCAGGTAAGTATATAGGTATTCTCACAGTTACTAATGCAAAAGGAAAATCAAAACCTGACACTGTACAAATAAACGTCCTCAGATCTCCTGGACCGTTTATCTCTGGAGCTTCTAGTCGAACAATTTGTAATGGCGATTCCATTCTATTAAAACCCATTAGCATTGAACCCGGTGTTACATACACATGGAATAATGGGTTGAAATCTGACTCTATATGGGCCAATGAACCAGGAGATTATTTTGTTTCTGCCCAATCTGCAAATGGTTGTGGTAAAAACAGTAACACTATTAGTATAAGATTCTACAACAAACCTATATCCTCTCTATCAAGCTCCATTAAAACTTCCAATGATAGCACTTGTGAAAACAGTGTTATTACCTTGTTCTCTGATTCTACTAATTATGATAGTTTCTACTTTTTCAATTCAGGAACGTTATTAAGTAGCTCATCTAACTCTAGTTATGACGTTATCGTAGATACATCCTCTACTTTTGAATTACAAGTTAGAGATCAAAGAGGATGTCTGAGTGATACATTTCAATATGATGTCTTCACAAAAGGAAAACTACCAAAGGCCCAAATTTCGTGCCTAACATCAACACCTGATAGTATAACATTCAATTGGTCTGACCCATACGTTCATAACGGATATCAAGTTAGTATTGATGGTGGTAAAAATTGGTCATTTCCTTCCAGCGGCAATAATGGGAAAACCCATGAAATAGGAAATCTAAACCCTGAAGACTCCATAACCATATGGGTTCGTGGAGTAGATCCTAGCCCATGTTTTTTTAGTGATATTGCAAGTAAGAAATGCTATACAAAAGCATGCTCACCTCTCAATTTTACTGTTAATGCCAGTTCTAAAATCTGTCTTGGAGACTTATGGACAATTGAAATCAATGGATTAGAAAATGAGAATTACAGCATAAATATAGATGGTGGTAGCCCATTTAAAGATACCTTATTTTCTTTCAACCCGACTATATCTAGAGATTATGTGATAAAGGTCAAAGATTCTTCATTCCTCACATGCCCAGCCAAAGAAATTAAAATCCCACTTGTTGTAGATGAAATCAGAAATTCTGATCTTAGACCTGCAAAGGAAAAAGCTTTTTGTGTGGATGAAAATATCACTTTTATTGCAAGTGATAGTATGGACAAATGGAATTTCATATTGAATGGAGCTATGGTTCAATCAGGAAATAGCTCATCATACACCAACAACCTAATGTCTGATGGTGATAGTATTTTTGTAGTTATTACTAAAGGAGAATGTATAGATACTACCCGTGTTCTTCGAGTTAATATTGAATCTAATATTGATGCTTCTTTTGAATATTCTAGAACTCAATCGGAGTATTTATTCAGCCCAACTATAAGCTCCTTTGATACTTACTCTTGGAATTTTGGTGATGGAAGTCCCTCATCCAGTGATATTTCTCCAACTCATAATTATAGAACTAGTGAGGGTAAAAATGTCAATGTTAATTTAGAGATTACTACCTCTAATCAATGTGTTGAAGATAGTAGTCAGCAAATTTCATTACCATTATTTAGTAACGTTCATGAATTTAATTATCCTGATATTCATATTTATCCTAATCCTGTTGACCATACATTGTATTTCGACCACGAACTAGGTAGAGCTCTCGAACTCAAAATACGAACAATTAGTGGTAAACTCATACAAAAGAATAGTATTAATACATCTAAAAATCAGATTGATTTACGTGATCTTGAAAAAGGAATTTATATTATTGAAATTGTTGATAGAGAGCAACACTGGTCTACGACTATAATCAAAATATAATACTGAACAAAAATAAACTTAATTCTTGCGATAAGTATAGTTGATTTGAATATCTGGACCATACGAATCATCATCGTGTAGGTCCCAATAATCCTCATCAAAATCATCAAATTCGTCATCAATCGGTGGCTCATTCTGAGGACCTTTCCTACGGTATAATATCCCAAAAAGAATACCCGAGACAGCACCCGAAAGATGACCTTCCCAAGAAATATTCTTTCCTATTAGTTTTCCAAAGTCTGGGAATAATCCATAGATCAGGCTTCCATATAAAAAAATTAGTGTAAATGATGCTGCAAGCATTTCTTTATTACGAGTCAAAAAAGAATGAGTTACAACAAAAAAAATTAATGCGTACACCAAACCGCTTGCACCAATGTGATTAGTCCCCTGTTGCCCAATAAAAAAAAGAAAAATTCCAGTGAAGATTGCATTGAGTAAAACAATCGAAAATCGTTCTTTATTAAAGTTAATAAAAATAAAACCCATTGATAATATTAATGGTACGGAGTTACTCAATAGGTGATCAAAATTACGATGTAAAAAAATCATTGTAAAAATTCCATACCAATCTTCCATATTTCGTGGATGCAAACCATGAGAATTCAAGCCAAGTTGATACCTTAAATTGATAAAAAACACAATCCATATAGTAACTACTATTAAAGCAGGCCAAACCACAGAATCAATTAATTTTATCAAAAAAGAAAACATCTCAATTAATAATATCAAAATACGTTCCAACCATTATTAACTGACATAAGGTCCATATTTCCATAATGAGATAATAAGACATAAAATAAAATCTTAAAAAAGACTAAACTTGCAACAAAATTAGATAATTAATGGCTTTACAATGTGGAATCGTGGGCTTGCCCAACGTAGGAAAATCAACACTTTTTAACTGTTTAAGTAGTGCAAAGGCCGAGAGTGCAAATTATCCATTCTGCACAATCGAACCTAATGTTGGAATGATAACTGTCCCTGATGAAAGATTAAATAAAATTTCAGACCTAGTTAATCCGCAAAAGATAATACCAACAACCGTTGAAATTGTGGATATAGCAGGTTTAGTAAAGGGAGCTAGCAAGGGAGAAGGATTAGGAAATCAATTTCTTGGAAATATCAGGAATACCGATGCAATTCTCCATGTTGTTAGATGCTTTGATGATGATAATATAACGCACGTTGATGGAAGTATAGATCCCGTTAGAGATAAGGAAATCATTGACACAGAATTACAACTCAAAGATCTTGAATCTATAGATTCAAAGATTTTGAAAGTTAAAAAACTTGCAGAAACTGGCAATAAAGAAGCTAAGGTGGTATATGACGTTATTTCACTCATTAAGTCTACACTTGAACAAGGAAAATCTGCAAGATCAATTGATTTAGACTCAAATCAATTAGATTTAATCAAGGACTTAAATTTATTGACACTAAAACCCGTTCTATATGTTTGTAATGTTGATGATGCTAGTGTTGTTAATGGAAATAAACATACTGAATCCTTTACAGAATCGGTTAAGGATGACAACGCCCAAATAATGTTCGTATCAGCTGAAATAGAGTCAGATATGATTGATATGGAAGAAGAAGATAAAATGATGTTCCTGGAAGATATGGGTCTTAAGGAAAGTGGTGTAAATCGGATTATTAAATCTGCTTATGAATTATTGAATTATCAAACTTATTTTACCGCTGGCGAAAAAGAAGTGCGTGCATGGACCATAACACAGGGCAATACTGCTCCTCAAGCTGCCAGTGTAATTCATACTGATTTTGAAAAAGGATTCATAAGAGCAGAAGTTATTGCATATGAAGATTATATCTCCTATGGATCTGAAGCAAAATGTAGAGAGGTTGGAAAATTAAGAGTTGAGGGTAAAGATTACATTGTAAATGATGGAGACATCATGCACTTTAGATTCAATGTTTAGATATTTCACTAATTTTGAGACTAATTATTATAGATATGAAAAATTTAATTAAAGTATTAAGCCTCACTACTATCTTAAGTATAACTGTGATTGCTTGTAACGAGAAAAAAGAGTGTAAAGAAGGGTCAAAAAAAGAATGCTGTGAAAATAAAAAAGCATCAACCAATGATTCTAAGGACGACAAACCTTGCTGTAAAAAAGAAAACCAAGCTTGTGGCCCAGAATATGATAAACCATGTTGTAATAAAAAGAAAAAAGAGTGTAAGCCCGATTGTGATAAACCATGTTGCTCAATAAAAGCAGACACAGAAGAAATTGATTCAAACAATATTATTATAGAAAATGAGGTTGTTGAGGATGATATTATTTAATGATAACAACTTATCTTTATAAAAAGAATTTTAATCCTGATAACAAATTTGTCATCAGGATTTTTTTATGAAACCCACACATAATATATCAGGAATTATCGTCACCTTTAATGAAGAAAAAAGGATTAAATCCTGTATTGGGTCATTAAAAAAAGTAGCCGATGAAGTTATCGTTTTAGATAGCTATAGTACAGATAATACAAAAGCCATTTGTAAAAATCTAGACGTTACCTTTATTGAGAATGAATGGATGGGATTTTCAAAAACAAAAAACTTTGCTAATTCCATTGCCAAACATGAATTTGTTTTTTCGTTAGATGCAGATGAGGTTTTAAGTGAAGAGCTTATTAAAAACATTAAGAAGCTTAAAAAAAGGGGGCTGGAATCTGGAAAAATTTACGCATTTAATCGTCTAAATAACTATTGTGGACAATGGATAAAATATGCCGGATGGTACCCTGATCGAAAAATCAGACTTTTTGAAGCTGGAAAAACAAATTGGATTGGAGAGGTCCATGAAAAATTAGAGTACCCAAAAGATGTTGATACGATCCCAATCAAAGGAGATATATTACATTATAGTATTAAAGACAAAGAAGACCATATTGCTAAAATAATCAAATACAATAAGCTTGCTAAACCCATCAAAAATAGACTAATGGCATACCTTTCTGCTATAGCAACTTTTATGAAACTATACCTTATTAAACTTGGTTTTTTGGAGGGAAAGCTTGGTTTCCAATTATGCCTTATTTCTGCCAAAGCTAAAATTTGGCGTCAATAAACAAGCTATATTAAGCTTATCCTATAACTTCAAAGATTCCTCTAAAACTAGTTCTTTTATGTGATCCTCAAGATCATATTCATCTCCCTCAACATAACCCGTATGGGTATATACAATATGACCAGATTGATTAACAAGAAAAGTCACAGGAGGATTTGCAACATTCATTGCTCTCTGCAACTCACCATTAGGGTCGAGTAGTACATCAAAATCCCAATTCAATGCATTAACTGTAGGTTTAACTTTTGCAGCATTTCTTGAATCGTCTAGACTAATTGCCACCAATTCCATATTATAATTATCTACCCAGTCCTCCAAAAGAACATTCATATTTTTTAATTCTTTGATACACGGCTTGCACCACGTAGCCCAAAAAGAAATAACTGTAATTTTTTGATTAGCCCCATAATCTGAAAGCTTTACGTCTTTACCATCTATATTTTTTAGCGTAATTTCTGGAAGTGAGGACAATGAAGAGTTATTATTTTGGGCAATAATATTTAGCGTAAAAAGTAAAACTAAAACTGTGATTAAGTACTTTTTCATGTAAGTTTTATTTAAATTAATCAATTTGTATGCCAGATTTAAAATAATCCATTAATCTCAGCGTCAATTTTATTAATAATTGCTCCTAAATGTTCTGGATTATTCTCAAAATCAATATCATCAACATCTATAATTAGGAGTTTTCCGTCTTTGTATGTGCTGATCCATGCTTCATAGCGTTCATTCAACCTTTTGAGATAATCAAGTCGGATACTATCCTCATATTCTCTACCTCTTTTTTGGATTTGACCAACCAGATTTCCAATAGAACTTCTTAAGTAAATTGTCAAATCAGGGGCATCTACACTGATTTTTATATTAGTAAACAAAGCTTGATAGGTATCAAAATCCCGAGTACTCATTAACCCCATTGCATGTAGGTTAGGAGCAAAAATGTATGCATCCTCATAAATTGTCCTATCTTGAATGATATTTTTACTACTGTTTTTTGCTTGGATTAAACTACTAAACCGAGTATGAAGAAAATAAATCTGAAGATTAAAAGACCAACGGGTCATATCATCATAAAAATCAGTAATGTAAGGGTTGTTATCCATGGCCTCATAATGAGGCTCCCAATCATAATGATTTGATAAAAGTTTAGTTAATGTGGTCTTGCCCGATCCTATGTTTCCTGCAATTGCTATGTGCATTTTATTTTTTAGTTAGTTTTTTTAATTAATTGAAATTTTTGAATCCAATAATATCTCTTACTTCTAGTAGGGTTTTATTAGCACTTTCGTTGGCTTTCTCAGCACCAATTTTTGCTGCCTTTGCAAGTGCGTCTGTATCATTTTTGAAATAATTGATTTTTTCTCTGATTGGGGAAACAAATTTTAACACATCTTCTGCTATTTGCTTCTTTAAATCACCATATTTTATTTTAGCCGATTGATGAAGCTCGTCAAAATGAGTTATTGTACTCGTATCTGAAACTAGACTCATGATATCAAACAAATTTTGCAGTCCTTCTGATTTGGGCATACCTGGTTCAGTTGGTCCATTATCTGTAACAGCCCTCATGATCTTTTTTCGAATAACGTGGTCTTCTTCATGGAAAACAATCGTGTCTGCATCTCCACTACTTTTGCTCATTTTTCCTTGGGCGGTGAGCCCTGGGACTTTAATAAGTTTTCCAGTATTGCTGTAAGCTTTGGGTTCTTTGAAATACGAATTACCATACATATGATTGAATCGATTAGAAAATGTTCTTGTCATTTCAAGGTGCTGCTGTTGATCTTTTCCAACCGGAACAAAATCAGCATGATGAGCTAGTATATCAACGGCCATAAGTACTGGATACGTCAACAGACCTGCATTGACGTTATCTTTTTGTGAACGTATTTTTTCTTTGAA
>CESO01037773.1_pt1 | contig 16480 bp, 15 predicted proteins | sample 356341 | NCBI WGS metagenome assembly CESO01 (sample SAMEA2621812, study PRJEB7988) | marine metagenome | biome: marine biome (ENVO:00000447); feature: deep chlorophyll maximum layer (ENVO:xxxxxxxx); material: "saline water (ENVO:00002010), including plankton (ENVO:xxxxxxxx)" | depth 35 m
ATGAATTTGGTTGTACACCCTAGACCTTTAGCTGGTTTTGTAGCATCAGTGGATAGTCTTTGCGAGTATCCAGTAGATGTAGATTATACCAACACTTCTATAGGGGCTCTAGGATACAATTGGATATTTGGAGATGGAAGTAGATCAACTCAAACAAATCCATCACTCATATTAACATCTAAAGGCACATACATTGATACGTTAATAGCGTCCAATCAATTTGGGTGTTTAGACACAGCTACATCCATCATAAAGGTCTTTGATGCTCCAATAGCAGATGCCCTAATATCACCATTAAATGGTTGTGTGCCATTAGAGGTCAATTTTGATAATTTATCGACTAATTACTTGTATAATAAATGGGAATTTGGTAGCGGAGACACAAGTATTCAGTCGGACGAAACGTATATTTATAGTGTTGCTGGATCATATTTACCATCATTGATTGTCTATGGTAATGCTAATTGCATGGATACATTTCAATTGTCATCTACAATTGATGTATATCCAAATCCAATTGCAGATTTTGATTTTGATACAGAGAATATCAAAACAACATATACGAATAACAGTTCAGGAGCAAACTCATATTTATGGAATTTTGGAGACGGGGAGTCAAGCATTGAAGAAAATCCAATTCATCAATTCCCAGGAAGTGGGATATTCAATACATTACTTATAGCAAGTAATAATTTTGGGTGTATGGATTCAATCTCGAAGAATATTGATATCATGGAAAAATATACCTTATTTGTTTCCAATGCATTTTCTCCAGAATTTGGAGGACCAGGTGTCCGTAAATTTAAGCCAACAGGAATCGGTTTAGCAGAATATCAAATCTATATTTACGATACTTGGGGTAATTTGATATGGGAGTCTGATAAATTATTAAAATCAGAGCCATTAGAGGGTTGGGACGGAAAAGATTTAGAAGGTAATGATATGCCACAAGATACTTATGTATGGAAAATCTCAGCTAGGTTTTTAAATGGTAGTATATGGTCGGGGAAAATATTCCCTGATGGATCAATTAAACGTTTTGGAACAGTAACTTTAATTCGATAATGAAGATTAGAAAATTAATAATAATTATTACTTTATCCGTTTTTAATTTGAATGGATATGCCCAAGATCCACTTTATTCTTCAACATTGGATAACCCTCTTTATTACAATCCTGCCACTCCAGGGATTGTAAGAGGACATGAGTATAGATTAAGCTATAGAGAGCAATGGCCAGGAATACCATCAGCTATGCGGAATTTTAATTTTTCTTCAACACATCAGTTAAGGAATGCAGTAGGTTTAGGTTTTTTAGTTATGTCAAACGTAGAAGGTGAATCTCTTCTTAGGACAGATAAATTAGAGGCCACGATTGCTTTTCCAATCAAGGTATCACGCTATCTTAAAATCAGTGGAGGTATAAATGCTGGATTTGGTCAAAAGATCATCGATTGGTCAAGCGTTGAGTTTGATGATCAATTTGATAAATATTATGGTAAAATATATCCAACAAGTTTTTCATTTCCTGAAGAATTTCAGCGGAAGTATGGTGATTTAAGTTTGGGTGTAGCGGCTAAAGGAGCTCTGAAAAGAGGTCGAAATGAAGCAAAAATATATGGATCTTTGGGTATGGCGATGAAACACGTGACTGTTTTCCCAACAGCTAACTTTATTGGTAGTGATATTCGAGCAATCCCCTTAAAATATATAATACACGGGAACATTTGGTTTTTGGATAAAACTTTAAGAAAAGGCATCGCACCAAATTTCAATTTAGAAGATCAAGCATCGATGACTACATTTAATTTATCAACTCGAATAGTGCTCAGACCTGTATATTTTAATGTGGGAGTGAGAAATCGAACATTTAAGTTTAATTCTGAGGAATTTGACAGTTTTATTTTTGGTATTGGTTACACAAGTGATGAAGTAAATAACAATATTACTAGCATAGGGTATAGTTATGATTTTACAACTTCAAGGTTGATGGGTGGTACATTTGGCTCGCATGAGATATTTATGAGTTATAGTTTTGATATTGATGGAAGGAGGCAATCTGGAGGAGGGAAAGCAAGGCGTTTTAGAAATGATATACAATGTCCCTCAAATTTTGGTGGAGTGTCATTTTAGTAAAATATAAACAAAAAAGTCCCGCCGTTAAGCGAGACTCTATTTGTCTGATAGTCAGTGTGGGAACTGCTGGATTCGAACCAGCGACCCTCTGCTTGTAAGGCAGATGCTCTAAACCAACTGAGCTAAGCTCCCTAAGGGGATGCAAATATAATTTGGGTACATTAAAAACAAAATATATTTATTTCATGATTTCGAGACTACTTTAACCACATTATAGCTAAGATATTTATTCTATTTTCCATTAAAATTGTATAATGAGAGTATTAGTTCAACGCGTATTAAAAGCCAATGTTGAGGTGAATAAAAAAAAGATTTCTTCAATAAATAAAGGACTTTTAGTGTTACTGGGTATTAATGATACAGATGATGGATCAGATATTAAATGGATGTCAAACAAGATTATTAAGATGCGTATATTCGAGGATAATAACGGAAAAATGAATCAGAGTATTGAAGATATTGATGGAGAGCTATTGATTGTAAGTCAGTTTACACTCCATGCATCAACTAAAAAAGGTAACAGGCCCTCTTTTATACATGCTGCTCACCCAGATATAGCTTTACCGATTTATAAAACATTTGTATCTGAATGCAACAAACAAATTTCAACACAAACAGGTAAGTTTGGCGCAACGATGCAAGTTGGTTTAGTCAATGACGGACCGTTAACAATTTGGCTAGATAGTCAGAATAAAGGATGAGTCTTTACATACTTTTTTTTTATTTTGGTGCTCAAGCTTAATATTGTATTAAAAGTTATGCAATATGGAAATTAACAAACAGCCGCTGCCTAAATTATATGACGAAGCACAAGATTTCATGCCATTACTTGGCACTGATTATGTAGAATTATATGTCAGTAATAGTAAACAAGCTGCTCATTTTTACAAGACCGCGTTTGGTTTTCAAGAGCTTGCATACGCGGGTTTAGAAACAGGTTTACAAGACAGGGAGAGTTATGTTTTACAGCAGGATAAAATTAGATTGGTATTAACTTCGCCATTAAAGAGTGGCACTGAAATTGGAAGACATATTGAATTGCATGGAGATGGAGTTAAGGTGGTTGCTTTATGGGTTCCAGATGCTACTATAGCATACAATGAAGCCATTAAGCGTGGAGCTAAACATTACTTATCACCAATTACAGAGGAGGATGCAGACGGAAAGGTAGTTAGATCAGGTATCTACACTTATGGTGAGACTATCCATATTTTTGTCGAACGTAAAGACTTTAAAGGACTATTTTTACCGAGTTATACCGCATGGAAATCCAATTATAATCCTACAACAACTGGTTTAATGTATATAGACCATATGGTTGGAAATGTTGCTCTAGGTGAAATGAATACATGGGTCAATTTTTATAGAGAGGTACTTGGGTTTGCCCAAATAGTTTCTTTTGACGATAAAGATATCTCAACGGATTACACAGCTTTAATGAGTAAAGTGATGAGTAATGGAAACGGAAGAATAAAATTCCCCATCAACGAACCTGCTGATGGGAAAAAGAAGTCTCAGATTGAGGAATATTTAGACTTTTATGAAGGTCCAGGGGTACAACATATAGCTGTTGCTACTAGTGATATCATAAAAACAGTTCGGGAGTTGGTTTCTAGAGGAGTTGAATTTTTGCGAGTTCCAGATAACTATTACGATGTAGTTTTAGATCGTGTCGGTGAAATAGATGAAGATATTGCTCCACTTAGAGAACTAGGGATTCTTGTAGATAGAGATGATGAAGGATATTTATTACAAATTTTCACTAAACCTATTGAACCAAGACCTACACTTTTTTTTGAGATTATTCAAAGAAAAGGGGCTACTTCTTTTGGTAAAGGGAACTTTAAAGCATTGTTTGAAGCAATTGAAAGAGAGCAAGAATTAAGAGGAACGCTCTAATTTTTTTGATCATAATCAATCTCTTCGGTCTGCTCCCCAAAGGAGTTTATTCCTTATAGTATCCATATAGCTTACACCTTGAAGTTGAATCATTGAAAATTCGAAAGAAGCTCGTTTTAAGGTTATCTTGGTATTCGATGGTACAACAAACGATCTTGAATCTAGAGTAATTAGAACATTTTTTCCGCGACCACTGGTATCAATTTCTAATATGGATTGGTCTGGGATTACGACAGGTCTTACAGTTAAATTGTGAGCGGCAATAGGAGTAATGACAAGCGAATTAGACCCCGGGAAAATAAATGGCCCACCACAACTTAAGCTATATCCTGAAGATCCCGTTGGGGTCGCAACTATTAATCCGTCTGCCCAGTAGGTATTTAAAAAAGACTCATTAAGGCTTGTTTTCAGCGTAATCATTGCGGAGGTATCTCTTTTTTGAATGACAAAATCATTCAGTGCATAAGGAAATTCATTGATCTCGTCTACATTTGAATCTACTTGAATTACCGTTCTTTTTTCGATGGTAGTTAATCCATTTTTTAATGCGTGAATGGCTTTATCAACTTCGTCAATTTTAATATTTGCTAAAAAACCAAGCCTTCCCAAGTTGACGCTCATAAGAGGTAGATTACTATCCTTTACAAGCAATAATGTGTCAAGAGCAGTGCCATCACCACCAAGACTTATTAAACAATCAAATTGCCGTTTAACTAGAGATTCATTATTACAAGTGGGGTGACTGATTTTATATTCTTTTTTTAAGAATTGGCCATATGATAAAGTGGTTTTAAAACTGATATTATTGGCATTTAGTGCCTCAACAAAACGTTCAAAAAATAATTTAAAATTGGGGTATTTTATGGCTCTTCCGTGTAATGCAACTTTCATCAAATGGCTTTTATAAAGTGTACAAAGAAACCATGTTCTTTTAAACTGTTCAAACTAAATTCTAATCTTAGTATACGGTCGTTATAAAATAGGGTGTTCAAACCCAGTCCACCAGAGTATAGAAAGGCATTGACCAATTGATTGGTTTTGTTGGGAAAATTATAATCTACATAACCTGCATCTGAATAAACCTCTAAATATATATTTAAGGGAAGTTCCTGATAATTTTTGAAAGGAATAAAAGGTAAAGAAAGGTAGGATTTTAGAGCATGAAACCGAATTGCAGCATTTCCTTTTATACCACTTCTACCATCAACTACATAATGCTCAAATCCTCGAATACTTTCTTGATAGCCTAATATCTTGCGTTGAGAATAGGGAGGGTTTTTATTTGAATTAAATTGAGTATGACAAGACAAAGCGGTGTAAATACTTGAAGATATTTTTGTGAATTTTTGTATTTTGAAACCTAATCTAAAATTATATTCGGAGCTTTTATTTATCCACGACAATCCTGTCATATCTGCTCTTAGGTAACTTCCTTCTGTAGGTAAAAATAGATTGTTTCTTTTGTCAATTTCAAGGCGTAACTGTGTTTTAAAAGTGTTTTGATTTTTGGCATTATTTATAAGATAATCGTTAGTAGGTACAGAAGAATTAATTTGATCATTTTGGTATTGCGTTAAAATATATATGCTTGTAAAAGGAGTTATGCGTTTACTGAATTCAATGCTAGCTTGTATATTTTTAATCAGGTTATTTTCACCATTTTTATAAAATTGTAAGCTGTCATTGGTTGTCTCATACCAAAGTTCATTTAAAGAGGAGTAATCAATTAAAGTTTTAATACCCCAGTTACTTATTTCAGATAAAAAGGGTATACGATATTCTAAACCGAGTTTTGTATTGTAGCCAGTTTTGAGTTTAGTTTTTAGGGTATGATTTTTCCCCCATAAGTTGTAATTAAAGAAATACAAACCATAATTTGTCCGGTTGGGATCGAAGTCTAAATTTCTCCAAACATTAAAATTACGATCACTGAATTCAACAAAAGGAATCGGCCAGTGGTACCATTTTTCAACAACACGAATAACAATTTTAATACAAACTTCGTAGTGATTTGTAGTATCAACTTCCGAAAGAATTTTTACTTTATTGAATAAGTTAAGATTTGCAACTCTAAATTCAGATAGCGTAATTAATTGCTCTAACGATTCATCACAGGAATAAAAGGAGTCTTCATGAAAAAGTAATTCTCTTTTGATGACATAATCTTTAGTTTTTTTATTGCCTTCAATAAGAATGGAGCGAATAGGTAGAGGCTGAGAAGCTACTGTCACTATTGAAATTAATGACAAAATCAATAAAATAGAATTTCTACAAATCAATATATTTCATTAAAGATTGGAATTTACGATCAATATTTTCCTTATAATCATCATCACCAAACGTTGCAATAACGTCATAGCCAAAGCGATCAAATCCGTTTATAATTCGTTCTACATTTAAAGTGTTAATTTTTACAGATATTTTAATTCTTGAGGAATCTTCATCTTTATGAAGCCATAAACCCAATACTTTACTTCCTTCACCCTCAATTATCCTCGATAGCTCATTTGTGGAATACTGAGCAGATGACATTTCTAAGATTATTACAGCTCCAATTTGTTCAATAGATAATGTTTGAGAAAGCGAATTTATTAAGTGATTTTTGGTCAAAATACCTATCCATGTACCGTCTTGATCGAGGACTGCACACACATTTTTTAGGGATGATTTAAAAACTTGAAGTACGTCAAAAATGTGCATTTGATGATGAATGCAGAGAAATCCATTTGATACAATATTTTCTATTGTTTTGTCTGTGGATTTTATACATTCTTCGAGCGTTACAGAACCTTCAAATTTGCTATTTTTTTGAACGGGAAGTTCAAAGCATTGAGCATCCATCATTATTTCTATACAAACACCAGGGGATGTATTTTTTTGTATTGCAGGTATGTTAAGGGTAATGTTTGATGCAATCATAAGTTATTATTTTAAACGTCTCTTATGTTCTTTTGTTGTTGAACTTGATGCAAGATAGCCAATTGTTAATTAAATGAATTCCTTGGTTAGTAAGTATTGATTCTGGGTGAAATTGCACACCCCATATTGGTAATGTTTCGTGAGCTATAGCCATTGGTTCGTTTTGATGAGTCGTGGCAATCAATTTTAGCGGAGTTTTTTGGATTTGGTGTAGTATTAATGAATGATAACGACAAACTTTTAGTGGGGGCAAAACTTTATTAAACATAGGATGAGTTTGATCATAATTTAATAGGTTCATCTTACCGTGCATCGGGTAATTTGCTTGAATAAGGGTTGCTCCAAAAAATTCTCCGATTGCCTGCATGCCCAAACAAACTCCGAAAATAGGTAGCTTATTATAGTATTGTTTGATAAGTTGAGGCATTTTGCCTGCCTTATTTGGTTTTCCTGGACCAGGTGAAAGAACAATACCCTCATATTTTTGGTTCAAATTATTCAGTTCAATCTCATCATTTCTTATTACTTCAATATCAACTCCACAACTTAAAAAGTAGTCATATAGATTATAAGTAAAGGAGTCGTAATTATCTAACAACAAAAACATCAAACAAAAATAGTAACGTTAGTAGACGAACTCTTAGAATTATTATATTTATTTCGTATGAATGGATTATAATAAGCTCAACAGTTTAAGTCAAGAAAAGTATCTTGAGATTTATAAATCACTTATCAAACCACGGATGGTTGAAGAGAAGATGCTTAAGCTTCTTAGACAAGGACAAATTTCTAAATGGTTTAGCGGAATTGGTCAAGAAGCTATATCAGTTGGAGCCACATTAGCTCTTGAGCACGACGAATATATATTTCCACTCCATCGAAATTTGGGAGTTTTCACTACACGAAGTATCTCATTACCCAAATTATTTGAGCAATGGAAAGGAACAAGTAGCGGATTTACAAAAGGTCGAGATCGATCTTTCCACTTCGGATCATTGGAATATCATATTATTGGGATGATTTCACATCTAGGATCGATGTTAAGTGTTGCTGACGGGGTATCACTTGCCCATAAATTAGACGGTGAACAAAAAGTAAGTTTAGCTTTTAGTGGAGACGGAGGTACAAGCGAAGGCGAATTTCACGAAGCTATAAACTTAGCAGCAGTTTGGGATTTACCTGTAATTTTTTTAATTGAAAACAATGGCTATGGGTTGAGCACTCCTAGTAAGGACCAATTTAGATGTGAAAATATTGCAGATAAGGCAGTTGGTTATGGTATTGAAAGCAAAATTATCGATGGTAATAATGTATTAGAAGTTTTTCACGAAGTATCTGCGATAGCAACAGATTTGAGAAAAAATCCACGACCATTTTTATTAGAATGCAAAACATTCAGAATGCGAGGTCATGAGGAAGCAAGCGGAACAAAATATGTCCCAAAAGAACTCATGGAAAAATGGAAAGAGAGAGATCCAATTCTAAATTATGAGAATTATTTGTTGGGTCATAAAATTTTGGAAGAAACTCAACTCCAAAAAGTACGAAATCTAATTGCTGACGAAATAACAGAGGCTGTTTCGGTGTTTAGTTTGACTGATTCAACTGAAATAAATACTGTTAGTGAAATTAACGATGTTTTCAAAGAACACAATCAAATTTTATTAGATCCTCAGGGAGAAAAGAAAGAATTAAGGTTTATAGACGCTATTCAAAATGCCTTAAGTATAGCTCTAAAAAAGTATGACAATTTGATATTTATGGGTCAAGACATCAGTGATTACGGCGGAGTATTCAAAATCACTGATGGGTTTGCAGATGAGTTTGGAGATAGTAGAGTTAGAAATACACCCATAAGCGAAGCCGCTCCATTAGGAGCATCATTAGGGCTAACTATAGGGGGTAAAAAGACAATGGTAGAAATGCAATTTGCTGATTTTGTAAGTTGTGGCTTTAATCAAATAGTAAATAATTTGGCTAAAACACATTATCGTTGGGGACAGAATTGTGATGTTGTTATTAGAATGCCTACTGGTGGGGGGTTAGCGGCAGGGCCATTTCATAGCCAGAGTACGGAGGCTTGGTTTTTTCATGTACCAGGCTTAAAGATTGTTTATCCGAGTACGCCAACAGATGCAAAGGGTCTGTTATTAGCCTCGTTTGAAGATCCTAATCCTATTCTTTTCTTTGAGCACAAAGGGCTTTACAGAAGTATTAAAGAAAATGTTTATTTACAAGAATATACCATTGAGATTGGTAAGGCCAAAACATTGCTAGAAGGAGAAGATATCACGTTAATTAGTTATGGTATTGGTGTTCAATGGTGTCAAGAGGTTATTAGAGATTTAAATATTGATGCAACATTAATTGATCTACGTACATTAGTACCCTGGGATAAGGAATGTGTAAAAAAAGGGGCTGAATCAACAGGAAAAGTAATCGTCGTTCATGAGGACACAGAACAAGGAGGAATCGGCGGTGAAATTGCCGCTTGGATAGGAGAAAATTGCTTTACGTATTTAGATGCACCAGTAATGCGGGTGTGTAGTTTAGATACACCAATTCCATTTAATGAGAATCTTGAACGAAATTTTATGGCAAAGCATAGACTCAAGGATAAAGTCAATCAGTTGATTAATTGGTAGATACAACCTTATGTTTAATTAATCCAAATAAAAATACATCTTTGCACTCACGTTTTGAGACTGACTGAATTACCTATCGGAAGCGTAGCAAGAATTTCTTCAATTGATGACTCACCTCATAAAGAAAAATTACAAGAAATGGGGTGTATTCCAGGAGTGCTCGTTAAACCAATTATGAGGGCACCTCTTGGTGATCCGATCGCATTTGAATTGGAGGAATACACTTTAAGTATGCGAAAAAATGAAGCATTTAGTATTCAGGTAAACCTATTAAATCCACTTTTTAATATTTAGAATGGATAATGAATCATCAAAAATTGTACTTGTAGGAAACCCAAATTGTGGAAAGTCCTCGTTGTTCAATAACCTAACTAAATTAAAACAAAAGATCACAAATGTTCCCGGGACAACAATTGAAAATAAGGTTGGAACAGTAACCCAAGGTAAGCGTAAAATTAAATTAATCGACACACCAGGTACCTATTCATTTAATCCAAAAAGTTTAGACGAGAAAGAAGCAATAAGAGTATTTTTTGAAGATCCATCACCAGATACAATCTTATACATTGCAGATGCATCTAACCTGAAGCGTAACTTGTTTTATTTCAGTCAATTAGCTCAACACGGAGTACCTATGCTTCTGGCTTTAAATATGATTGATATTGCTAATTTTAAGGGTTTTGAAATTGATGTTGAACGTCTTGAAAAAGAGCTTGGGATTCGGGTATTTAAAATAAATGCAAGAACTGGGGAAGGCGTGAGTACTTTGAAAAAGGCTCTTTTCCAAGATCAATTTGTGCCTCATTATACATTTGGTTCAGAGAATGACCATACGCACGAATCTCATTATGATTCTATTACAAAATTATTAAATAAAACAACGAAAATAAAGACTAAAAGAGAGTTAATTACCAGTAAAATTGATTCTTTTACAACTCATCCCGTACTTGGTTACTTCATCTTCTTGTTGGTATTACTCTTCATATTTCAAAGTGTATTTACACTAGCGTCTTATCCAATGGATTGGATTGAGATTGGTTTTGGAATGTTAGGGGAATATCTTACAGAAACCCTTCCAAATGGTTGGGTAAAAAAATTAATTATTCACGGTATTGTAGCTGGAATAGCAGGCGTTGTGGTATTTGTTCCTCAAATTGCCATACTATTCTTTTTTATGAGTTTACTTGAAGATACCGGATACATGGCTCGCGTAAGTTTTATAATGGATAAAATGTTACGGGGTATAGGTTTAAGTGGGAAGTCAGTTGTCCCACTTCTAAGCGGAGCGGCTTGTGCTATACCTGCTATAATGAGTACACGAAACATTGAAAATTGGAAAGATCGTTTAATAACAATAATGGTAACTCCTTTAATGAGTTGCTCGGCTAGGTTACCTGTTTATACGCTTTTGATTTCAATGGCTATACCAAATACACCAGTTTTGGGATTTATTAGTCTTCAGGCACTTGTTATGCTGTCAATGTATGTGTTAGGAACTTTTGCTGCCCTGTTTGCTGCAATTGTTTTCAAATGGGCCATTAGGTATAATATTCCTTCTTATTTCATAATGGAATTACCTGTTTATCATTCGCCAAGATGGGGGAATATATGGATGAATTGTTGGCAGAAATCAAAAAGTTTTGTTACAGAAGCAGGGAAGATTATTTTAATTATTTCGATTGTTTTGTGGTTTCTAGCGAGTTATGGACCTAGGACTGACAATTCCTTTAGTATTCAAGAATCAATCACACTAGAGCAGAGTTATGCAGGTCATTTTGGTAAGGCTATCGAACCAAGTATTGCTCCCATTGGATTTGATTGGAAAATAGGAATAGCACTTATTACCTCATTTGCAGCAAGGGAAGTTTTTGTTGGAACGATGAGTACTATTTATAGTGTGGGAGATGAAGAAAATTTTGATCAGCTTAGAGAAAAGATGAAAAAAGATTATAACAAAAATGGCGAGCCGTTATATTCATTAGCGGTTATTCTCTCTTTGATGGTATTTTATGCATTTGCAATGCAGTGTATGAGTACATTAGCAGTAGTTTATAAAGAAACAAGATCTTTGAAATGGCCTGCTATTCAATTTGTATACATGACTGTATTAGCCTATTTCGGAAGCTGGGTCGTATTTAATATTTTTAGCTAACGATTATTCTTATCTAAAAGATAGTAACGCGACCCGTATTTTTACGATTTCTATGTGCTATAGGAACTTAAACTTTAGGGGTTAATCCCATAACGAGTAGAAAGGTAAATAAAGTATTTAAATGTCCTTATCTTTAAATCGATCTTTTACAATAGTAGGGATAGGAGTTGGTTTACCTTCTTCATTTATCCTTACAAAAGTTATATTAGTTGTAACAACTACATCTTCTTCTCCAGTATACACGCTTACTTTTCGGGCTTCAATTTTAAAAGTAATTGAAGTATTTCCCACTTTAGAAACCTCTCCGTATATCCGAATTAAGAAACCTTCTTTTACTTTTTTCTTAAAAACTAGTTCATCAACTTTTACAGTGACCATATTAGGGGTATGACAAGTGCTGACAGCCATCGCACTTGCAGCTTCATCGATCCATGCCATCATAATCCCTCCAAAAAGATTGCCATGGACACCAATATCTTTGACCATGCACACATGTGTTGTAATCAATTGCATAGGTGCGAATTTAGTGTGAATTTTTTACTTGAAAATGGGCTTTATTTAACCACGACTTCACCTTGGTGGAATTTGACAATAAGCATGGTACTAAGTGCACAAAAAATACCATGATAAAATGCAAAATAATCAGGTAAAGTCTCTACACTAAAAGCCAAACTAATGCCACATAAATTAATTATAATAATAGATAAAAGCATTTTTTTAACAAACATGTAAGCTACTTTGTTTGAAGAATCATAACTCGCTTTAACAGGAAAGGTAATCACAAATTGAATAGCCCACAGACCAGCAGTCATTAGGTGAATCATTTCCCCTGTTTCAAAGTAGCCCATTAATTCATTGGGAACAACTAGAAAACTGTAAAGAAATAGACCTAGCAAGAAAAATTTACGATCTTTTTTAATAGCTCCATAAACGGAGATTAATGTCACTGCTCCAGCAATTAAGCCTAAGATTAGTAAAGTTGTTTCACTCATTTTATATTAGTTTATTGGTTAAGTGCTTACAATATAGTTTTTTTTAAGAAGTAATTATGTACTAGACATAAAATCAGTAGTTTAGCAGATAATTTTTATGGATTCATTAACACAAATTGTCTTAGGTGCTGCTGTTGGAGAGGTCGTTCTTGGTAAAAAAATAGGGAATAGAGCCATGTTATGGGGTGCTGTAGGAGGTACTATCCCAGATTTAGACGTTCTAGGAGGGCTTTTTTTATCAGAAATTGATAATCTTGCGTTTCATAGGGGGTTTAGTCATTCCATTTTATTTTGTATTCTTGGAGCTTTTTTATTTGGGTGGTTAGTCAGTAAAATTTATGCAAGTCGCAATCATAAATATATAGCAATTACTGCAAAATCATTCGCGGTAGTTTTAATTATTTCAGCATTTCAATTTCTATTTACTCGTCTTTTTCCAAGTAATTTTGTTCCATTAGTGATTGCTTCTCTTGCATTAATTTTATTGACATATCGAGATATAAAAAAGAGTTACTTTGAATCTGAATGGTCTTTACCAAATGCGACTACTCAAGATTGGCAGTGGTTGTTTTTTTGGGCTTTAATTACACATCCATTGTTAGATTGTTTTACAATGTACGGAACTCAATTATTTTTACCTTTTTCAGATGTTAGAGTCGCTTGGAGTTCTATTTCTGTTGTAGATCCTTTATATACTATTCCTTTATTAATTTGCTTAATTATGGCATCACGCTTGTCTCATCAATCTAGCAAACGAAAGTCATGGAATTACATTGGAATTTTTTTAAGTTCTTCCTATTTACTATTGACCGTAATTAATAAGAACCAAGTTAATCGCCTGTTTTCAAACACAATCAAAAACCAGGAAATTCAAATTGAGCGCTACATAACAAATCCATCTATTTTAACTAATATTCTATGGAACTATTCGGGTGAAGATAAAGATAATTTTTACATAGCTCAATATTCTTTATTTGATGAAAAGGAAATCAATTTCACAAAGATTAATAAAAATCACGATTTGCTTAGAAATGACCTTAAGAGTAAAACAATCGAACTTATAGACTGGTTTAGTGACGGTTTTTATAAAGTGCATAAGATGGGAGATGAATACCAAATCAGTGATTTAAGATTTGGCTCATTTTCAGGTAAAGGGAACGGACCAAATGATTTTTTCTTTCGTTTTATGGTAGATGAGGACAATGAAGGAAATTATCAGTTAAACGAGGTGCAAAGTGGTCCGCCGGAAGATAAGCGAGCGAATTTATTTTCCAATTTATTTGAGCGAATTATGGGGATAGATTCGATTGAGGAATATCAAATAAGTCAAGGCGTTGATGTAGATAGTTTATCACACAATAACCGAAAGCTAATTTGGTCAGATGAGTTCGATAGAGACGGATTTGTGGATACCTCAAAGTGGTTTCATCAGACAAAACTTCCGTCAGGAGGAAGTTGGTATAATAATGAAATTCAACATTATACAAACCGAGCGGATAATTCTTTCGTTGAAAACGGGATTTTAAATATTTTAGCTAAAAAGGAAACATATACAGATCAGGGCTGTACCAAAAAATATACTTCTGCTCGGTTAAATTCGAAGTTTGCATTCAAATATGGGCGAGTTGACATTCGAGCCAAGCTTCCGTCAGGTAAAGGTACTTGGCCAGCCTTCTGGACTTTAGGAAAAAATATCAGCGAAAATGGAGCATATTGGTATACTAAAGGATTTGGATCTATATCGTGGCCAGCTTGTGGTGAGATTGATATAATGGAACACTGGGGCAAAAAACAAAATTTGGTGCAAAGTGCAACCCATACTCCATATAGCCACGGAGAAACAATAAATAAAGGTGGAAGAATTATATCAACTTGTTCTACAGAATTTCATACTTATTCAATGGAGTGGACAGAAGAAAAACTTGTATTTATGATCGATGATGTCATTCATTACATCTATCAACCTAAATTTAAAAATAAGTATAACTGGCCTTATACACTAGAGCAATACATACTCTTAAATTTTGCTATTGAGCCAATAATAGATTCTAATTTTATTTCAGATGCGATCGAAATCGATTATGTTAGAATATATGAATAATAGTTTCCTTTAAGAAAAAAAGGGTTTTAATTAAATTTTTTTAATTCAACAATTACCTCATTTCTTCTATTGTATGTTTCGTAAGGAGCATTATATCCTAGAAAGTGAAATTTATCAGTATATGAGATATTATTAGAATCCATTGCGTCAATTAACTTTTTCTTATAAAAGTCAATTTTATTTTGATCAGCCCATCCTCCAAAAGTTATAGCTGCAACAGTTTTTGAGGGCTCTTTACAAAATTTAATTTCCTTTGAATTGGGTTCTGGTAAAGTTTCTTTGTTTTTTTCGGGTACCATAAACATCATAGTAATAGAATCTTCCAATGACATAGTAACAGGAGAAGTCATAGCAATTTTTTCATTTGTTTTATTATTTCCAAAAATATAACCAGCCAAAATGGAAAACCCGTTACTCGAGGCACTTTCATATCGATTAGTGGGCATTTTTACTGATACAAACAATTTTGACTCGTAGTTCCGAATTTCAAATTTGTCATACTTTTTGACAACAACATAGGAATAAGTCTCAATATTTTTTTGAGTTTTTAGAGCAAAAAGTTGAGCGATCACAAATACTAATACTAGAGTTCCTAAGATTGATATAACTATTTTCATAATTAATTAACAATCTTAATCAGGGATAGTTCAATATATAATAATGGATTATTCTTTACCTGAAAGCTTGATTTCGAATTGAATTGCATCATCAATTAAACGATTTGCCAAATTACTAAAGAAATTTCCGCTTTTATAAGTTATTCCCCAAAGTGTTCTATCAATAGAGAATGATGAATTTGCGGTTATTTTTCCATTAACTTTTTTTAGTGAATATGGAATGGTAATTGACTTCGTAATATTCTTAATTTCAAGATTAGCCTTTAGACTATCTGATGTCGATGAAGTAATTTCTAATTTGGCCTCAGGATAATTATCAGTATCAAAGAAATCTTCGTTAGTGAGGTGTTTCTTTAGTTTTCTTTTCCCTTTTTCGCTCATATCCTCATCAGTTACAAGAATGGAGCTCATTTCCATAACAAACTTACCTCCTTTAACATTTCCATTGTCAACATAAAGAGTTCCTTCTTTGATATTCACAGTTCCAACATGGATATCCCCAGTTGGTTTAGTTCCTTTCCAAAAGACAAGACTCGAGTCTGAATCGATTACTATGTTGGTACCTAAATCAGATTTTTCAGGTACTTGCTCCGCATCTGAAGTGTTAGTTGTTGAAGTTGGGTTGCTACATGCTAGAACAGTAGCCATTACAATGAATGAGAATATAGTTTTTTTCATATTAAATTTTTTAAAATAAACATTGAATCATGAAAGCTGTTTTATTAAATCGCTTATTTAAATTTAATATCTTAATTAAGTGGGCCATACTGGACTCGAACCAGTGACATCTACCCTGTCAAGGTAGCACTCTAAACCAACTGAGTTAATGGCCCTAAATTTTCTCGAAATTAAGAATTTATGTAGAATGCTATTCATTAATTATTTTTTTATAAATTTAAATTCTTGTAAATGTTATAAACTTTTAAAAGTGTGATTGTAAATTTTAACAATTATACTTAGTTTAAATAGATTCTATAACATAGTTCTAGCCGATAAAATTGGCCATTTTTAAAATCTGAA
>CESO01026793.1_pt1 | contig 16465 bp, 9 predicted proteins | sample 356341 | NCBI WGS metagenome assembly CESO01 (sample SAMEA2621812, study PRJEB7988) | marine metagenome | biome: marine biome (ENVO:00000447); feature: deep chlorophyll maximum layer (ENVO:xxxxxxxx); material: "saline water (ENVO:00002010), including plankton (ENVO:xxxxxxxx)" | depth 35 m
ATACTTTGTGTTTTAATATTTATTATCCGCTTGATTAGATACGACTATTTTATAATTTTAATCTAGTAATTAATTAATTGATAAATTATTGACTAGAAGAGTCTTAAAAAAGTATATGAAGTTAAAATCTAAAAGATTGGATTTAAATTGTCAATAATTTTTTTCTGAAAAATAATGAATAAACATCTAGTAGAATCATTTTTTTTATAAATTGAACCTCGATTATAAAACAAATTTTTAATTTAAAAACTTTAATTATGGCATTTTCGCATACAAATAGTAAAGGAACAACTTATTACCTTAACTCAAAAGACGTTACTTTAAAATCTACAGGAAGAGTACAAACTATCTATTATTTCTCAAAAGACGAGCGTAGCACTGGTTTAGATGCAGTTCCTGCTGGAAAAACAGTTGTTGAAAACCCAAAAACTGGTCTTCCTTTCCTAAAGAAAGCATAGTTTTTTAGATATTTCTATCTAGAAAGCCTCTTCATTTGAAGAGGCTTTTTTGTTTTATACATATTATAGTCTCCTAGAGATAAAAAAGAGTACTTTTGCAAACTATTAAAACAACCTATTTATACTTTGAAAAGTTTCTCAGAATTAGGACTTTCAAAACCATTAATGCAAGTTCTTCCTGAACTAGGTTTTGAAAATCCATCTCCAATACAAGAACAAGCCATTCCTTTACTTAATGAAAAACCACAGGATTTTATTGGTTTAGCGCAAACTGGAACCGGTAAAACAGCTGCTTTTGGCTTACCATTACTTGATTGGATAAACCCAGATCAAAAAGATACACAAGCTCTAATCTTAGCGCCTACTAGAGAATTGGGTCAGCAAATAGCTGGTCAATTAGAGATTTTCGCTAAGTATCTACCAAATATTCGAATCCAATCTGTTTATGGCGGTGCTTCTATTGTTGTACAAATGAAGGATATCAAACGCCGAACTCCTCAAATTGTTATTGCCACACCAGGTCGATTACTAGATTTAATGAGGAGAAAGGTTCTTGATTTAAGCACTATTAGGTTTGTCGTTCTTGACGAAGCTGATGAAATGCTTAATATGGGTTTTAAAGAAGATTTGGATGATATTCTAGCATATACTGGAGATACCAAAAACACATGGTTATTTTCTGCTACTATGCCTAAAGAAATTAGACATATAGTAAAAAGCTATATGTCTAAGCCTGTTGAAGTTAAGGTTTCTACTGGCAATCAAGTCAATGAAAATATAGAGCATCAGTATGCTGTTGTTAAGTCTTCAGACAAATTTGAAGGATTAAAAAGAGTATTAGATGTTGAAGAGGGTTTTAGAGGGGTAATATTTTGCCGTACTAGAATCAAAACTCAACAATTGGCTGATGACTTAAATAAAAGTGGTTATCAATCAGAGGCGCTTCATGGCGATTTATCGCAAGCGCAAAGAGATAGGGTGATGAAACGCTTTAAAGACCATTCCTTACAAGTATTAGTTGCAACAGATGTAGCAGCAAGAGGAATTGATGTGAATGATTTAACCCATGTTATTCATTATGCTTTGCCTGATGACCCATCTTATTACACACACAGAAGTGGTCGTACAGCCAGAGCAGGCAAAAAAGGAATTTCATTATCTCTATTGACTAATAGAGATATGCGTAAGCTAGACGGCTTGGAAAGAAGCCTAAAACTTAAGATTGATAAATTTAGTATTCCTTCTGTTGAAGATATACTAACTATTCGATTAGGTAAGTGGGCACAAAACATTTTAGAGCTTCCAATTAAAAAGGATTTAAATGGAAAGCTACTAACAGATATTCAAATGCTTTTAGGCTCAATGACTTTTGAAGAGTTAGTTGAAAAATTAGTTTCAAAAGAAATAGACTCTTTAAACTACACTAAAAAAAGTAAAGACCTTAACGAAAGCAGTAGAGCTTCTAAACGTTCTTCTAGAGATTCTGACAGAAGATCTAAAGGTCGGGACAGAAAAGGAGATAGAAAATCTGAAAAAAGAGATCGCTCTAAGTCTGACTTTAAAAGAAAAGATAAATCAGAAAATAGAGATAGAAAATCCTCTGCTAAAAAGGGGAATCGTTTTTTCATTAATGTTGGGAAATCTGATGGTGTAAGCAAATCAGATATGGTCGATTTTATTGCAGAAACAGTTAAAATACGTAAATCAGAAGTTGGTGATATTGATTTACAAAAAAACTGTAGCTTCTTTGAAGTAGATAGTCGTCATTCTAAAAATGTAGCTAACAGCTTTAAGGGAATATATATAGACGGAAGAGAATTAAGAGTAAATAGAGATTCAAGATAAATGATGCAATCCATTCGTAACATTGCTATTATAGCACACGTTGACCACGGTAAAACTACTTTAGTCGACAAAATTATTCAAGAGTGTGAAACACTAGATACTAGGAAAGATACTGGCGAACTAATACTTGATAATAATGATTTGGAAAGGGAAAGAGGAATTACTATCCTTTCTAAAAATGTATCAGTAATGTACAAAGATGTTAAAATCAATATTATTGATACTCCGGGTCACGCCGATTTTGGTGGAGAAGTAGAGAGAGTATTAAAAATGGCTGATGGTGTACTATTATTAGTCGATGCTTTTGAAGGACCTATGCCACAAACTCGTTTTGTTCTTGGAAAAGCTATTGAATTAGGATTAAAGCCTATCGTTGTAGTGAATAAGGTTGATAAGGAAAACTGTACACCTGATATAGTTCATGAAGCGGTATTTGATTTAATGTTTAATCTTGATGCTTCTGAAGAGCAATTGGATTTTGAAACCATTTATGGATCTTCTAAAATGGGTTGGATGAATACCGATTGGAAAAAACAAAACGATAATATTATCCCATTACTGGATGCTATTTTAGAAAATATTCCAGAAGCACCTTATCATGAAGGTTCTCCTCAGATGCAAATTACCTCATTAGATTATTCATCATTTAAGGGAAGAATTGCTATTGGTAGAGTTTTTAGAGGAGATTTATCTGTTGGTAAAGATTATATGCTTTGCAAAAAAGATAGTCAAAAGAAAGTGCGTATTAAAGAATTATATGTCTTTAGTGGTCTGGGTAGGGAAGAAGTGAAAACTGTTCGTAGTGGTGATTTATGTGCTATTATTGGGCTTGATGATTTTGAGATTGGTGACACTTTAGCTGACTTCGAAAATCCAGAAGCTATGCCAAGAATTGAAGTTGATGAGCCAACAATGAGTATGTTGTTTACTATTAACAATTCTCCATTTTTCGGAAAAGAAGGCAAGTTTGTTACTTCAAGGCACCTGAGAGATAGGTTATATAAAGAAACAGAGAAGAATTTAGCTCTTAGAGTAGATGCAACAGATACAGAAGATAAATTTAATGTGTATGGAAGGGGAATTCTTCACTTATCTGTACTTATTGAAACCATGCGTCGAGAGGGTTATGAATTACAAGTTGGCAAGCCACAAGTAATAATAAAAGAGATTGATGAAGTAAAATGTGAGCCTTATGAAACTCTTGTTATAGATGTACCTGAAGAATTTTCAGGAAAAGCTATAGAGTTAGTCACAATGAGAAAGGGCGATTTATTAGTTATGGAACCTAAAGGTGACCTTCAGCATCTTGAATTTGATATTCCTTCAAGAGGATTAATTGGTTTGAGGAATAATATGCTAACATCGACATCTGGTCAAGCCGTAATGACACACCGATTTAGAGAGTATAAGCCATTCAAAGGAAATATACCATCTCGATTAAAAGGATCTTTAATATCATCTGAGCAAGGGCCTGCAACCCCTTTTGCATTGAATAGGTTGCAAGATAGAGGTCGATTCTTTGTTGGACCAGCAGATGTTATTTACAAAGGTCAAGTGATTGGCGAACATTCAAGAGATAACGATCTAGAAGTTAACTTAGTTAAAGGAAAACAGTTGACTAATATGCGTAAATCTGGAACCGATGATGCTATGAAAATAGCACCTAAAACACAATTTTCATTAGAAGAAGCTATGGAGTATATAGCAGAAGATGAATATTTAGAAGTAACACCAGAAAGTCTTAGAATGAGAAAAATCTAAATATCACTAGATAATACTTTTGAAAAATGACGAGTAATTCTCGTCATTTTCTTTTTATATTTGAGCTTAAATGAGAATAGCAGTAATAGGCGGAGGGGCAGCCGGATTTATGGCAGCCATAACAGCACAGTCATCTGATCCAAAGTCAGATGTTATTCTATTCGAAAAATCAGACAAAGTTTTATCAAAGGTCAAAATATCTGGCGGAGGGCGTTGTAATGTCACAAATGCTTGTTTCAGTATTGCAGAATTAACTAAGCAATACCCAAGAGGGGGAGCTTTTCTTAAAAAATCCTTTTCACATTTTTTTACTAAAGATACCATAGGTTGGTTTAATGAAAAAGGAGTAACCCTAAAAGCCGAAGAGGATAACAGAATGTTTCCTAATTCAGATGATTCACAAACTATTATAGATTGCTTGATGAGCGAACTCAAGTCATTAAATATAAAGTTATGTTATCAAAGTGCAATTAAAAAAATATCACCACATTCAAATAAGGGCTATACACTAGAAATAAATAGTCAAAATATAAAAGTAGATAGATTAATCATTGCTACTGGCGGAAGTCCAAAAATACAAGGTTTGCAATGGTTGATGGATTTGGGATACAAAGTAGAAAAGCCTGTACCATCACTTTTCACTTTCAATATGCCAAATGAGGATATAAAAGAACTCATGGGGGTTGTTGCTCAAAACACAAAGGTTCATATACAAGGAAGTAAATTAAAACATAGCGGACCTTTATTAATTACTCATTGGGGTATGAGTGGACCTGCCATATTAAAATCATCGGCTTGGGGAGCAAGAAGGCTAGCCGAAAACAACTACCAATTTACTGTTCATATTAATTGGGCAAATTTGAATGAGATAGACTATATCGATTATATAAAAGAAAATAAAAACAGCAATAGAATTATAGGAAATAAAAACCCATTTAATTTACCTAATCGACTATGGCTATACCTACTCAAAAAAATAGGTGTTGATAGTAATATTGAATGGAATAAATTGGATAAAAAAAGCGGGAATAAATTGTTAAACGTTTTATTTAACGATTCATATAAAGTAAATGGAAAAACAACTTTTAAAGAAGAATTCGTTACTTGTGGAGGCGTTTCATTAGATCAAGTAAACCCTAACACTCTGGAGAGTAAAATTCACAAAGGGATGTTTTTCTGTGGTGAAATATTAGATATTGATGGAGTAACAGGGGGCTTTAATTTTCAATCCGCATGGACCACTGGGTATTTAGCTGGTAAAAACAGTACATTATGAATTATTTATCGGTAGAAAATTTAGGTAAAAATTATGGAGAACGTGTTTTGTTTGAAGGTTTAACCTTTGGACTAAGTCAAGGTGATAAAATGGCACTTATTGCCAATAATGGCACAGGTAAATCTAGTATGTTAAAAATAATAGCTGGTGCAGATGTATCAGATGAAGGAAGTGTAACCTTGAGAAATGGTATTAGAACTGGATATCTTTCTCAAGAACCAAACTTTGATAACTCTTTAACTATTGAAAAGCTAATTACTGAAAGTCAGACTGAAATAACCAAGCTAATTAAAGAATATGAACAAGCACTTATCAATATAGAAAAGGAGCATAACTCTCACAATAACAATTTTTTAGAAGAGTTAACTGCTAAAATGGATAAGGTTAATGCCTGGGACTATGAACGAAGGATTAAACAAATACTATCTAAATTCAATATCAATGATTTATCTCAAGAAGTAGGTGACCTTTCCGGTGGACAGAAAAAACGATTATCTCTCGCTTTACTATTATTAGATGAGCCTGAATTGCTTCTACTTGATGAACCAACTAACCATCTTGATGTAGAAATGATAGAATGGTTAGAAAAATACCTCCAACAACAGAAAATCACATTACTTATGGTTACCCATGACAGGTATTTTCTAGATAGAGTATGTAATCATATATTAGAATTAGAAGACGGTAAACTTTTTCATCATTCAGGAAATTACGCCTATTTTCTTGAAAAAAGAGCTGAAAGAGAAGCGATTTACGACACTGATTTATCAAAAGCGGGAAAGCTAATGAAAAAGGAATTAGAATGGATGAGAAGATCTCCAAAAGCCCGTACAACAAAATCTAAAGCTAGGATAACTAATTTTGAAATTATTAAAGAGAAAGCAAATAATAAAAAGGTAAAACATGAATTAAACCTTGAAATTAAAATGAGTAGGATAGGAGGTAAAATCCTTGAACTCAAAAAGGTTTATAAAAGCTATGATGATCTCAAAATATTAAACGGTTTCGACTACACCTTTAAAAAGGGTGAACGCATTGGTATAGTTGGTAAAAATGGAGTTGGAAAGTCAACTTTTTTAAATATTCTTACAGATTTAGAAAAACCAGATAGTGGAAAAGTAAATATTGGCGAAACGATAGTTTACGGATATTTTTCTCAAAAAGGAATTCAACTTAAAGAGGATAAAAGAGTTATTGACTCATTAAAAGAGATAGCTGAAGTAATCATTATGGCTAATGGCTCGAAAGTTACAGCATCACAAATGCTAACTCATTTCATGTTTCCGCCAAAGACACAACATACTTTTGTATCAAAACTCAGTGGAGGAGAAAAGAGAAGATTATATTTACTTATGGTTCTCATGAAAAATCCTAATTTCTTAATCCTTGATGAACCTACAAATGATTTGGATTTATTAACTCTTAATAAACTTGAAGAATTTTTATTACAATTTAGCGGTTGTTTAATAATCGTTTCACATGATAGGTATTTCATGGATAAACTTACCGATCACTTGTTTGTGTTTAAAGGTGAGGGCATAATAAAAGATGAATATTGTAGCTATTCAGAGTATAGGGAAAAACAACTTATTGAAGAAAAAAAGAATAAAGATCAAGCAGCTCAAATTAAGTTAGCAACTGTTGATAAAGAAGTAAAAAAAACCAAAAAAATTAGCTTCAAGGACAAATTTGAATATGAACAGTTAGAGAAAGAGATTGAGCTTCTAGAAATAAGTAAAAAGAAATTAGAAGAAGAGTTAGTTGTCGAAGGCTTATCATTTCAAGATATTAATAAGAAAAGTGATGAACTAGGAAAGGTTATTCTTGAGTTAGATGAAAAAACAATGCGTTGGTTAGAGCTCGATGAATTGATGTAATTGCTTACTTTTGCATATACTTAAAGCAATGCTGAGATATTTTATTTCATCATAACCAACTTAAATTCATCATGCAAAAACACTTCTCAAAATTCCGAAAAAATATTATTGGAATAAACCATTCTATAGAAACCCCTTATCACAAATCTACACCTATTGTTTATGCCGATTGGACTGCAAGTGGTAGATTATATCAAACTATAGAAGATAAGCTTCAACACTATATATATCCACTAGTGGCCAATACACATACTGAAACAAACGATACCGCTAAAGTAACAACCAAAGCATATCAAAAAGCTAAGGAAATCATTAAAGATCATGTAGGAGCATCCTATCAAGATGTATTAATATCATCTGGTTCAGGAATGACTGGAATTATTAATAAGTTTCAACGTATTTTAGGTCTTAAAGTCCATGAATCATTTCAAGACCAAATCAATATTGAAAAAAATGATAAACCTATCGTTTTCATATCTCATATGGAGCATCATTCTAATCAAACTACTTGGTATGAAACTATCGCCGATGTAGAAATTATTGAAGCTGATGAAAACGGAATGGTTTCATTAGAAAACTTTAAGCTTCTATTGTCTAAATATTCAGATAGAAAAAGAAAAATACTTTCTATTACAGCTTGTTCTAATGTTACAGGGGTAAAGACACAATATATGGATATGGCAGAAATAATACATCAACACTCTGGTTTGTGCTTTGTTGATTTTGCTTGTTCAGCCCCATATGTTAATATAGACATGCATCAAAATGATGAAAAAGGTAGATAACTAGATGCTATATTTTTTTCACCTCATAAATTTTTAGGTGTACCAGGATCTAGTGGGGTTTTAGTTTTTAACCAGAAAATATATAAGAATGTTATTCCAGAACACTCAGGTGGAGGAACGTTAGATTGGACAAACCCATGGGGAGGGAAGAAATATATCGATAATATTGAAATGAGAGAAGACGGAGGGACTCCAGCATTTTTACAAACCATTAGAACAGCTATGTGTTGCCAACTTAAGAATGAAATGGGCGTTGATAATATCCTTAAAAGAGAAGAACAGATTATAGATTTTGTTTGGAAAGAATTAAAACCCATTAAATCTCTTCATATTTTAGCTGAAAACCTTAAAGATAGGTTGGCTATTTTCTCATTCTATATTGAAGATTTGCATTATAATTTAGGCGTGAAAATATTAAATGATAAGTACGGAATTCAAACACGTGGAGGTTGTTCATGCGCAGGTACATATTTTCAGCTTGTTATCAAATATGCGATTCTCAGCGTTTTGAGCGTGAGAATTATAACAGCAAAAAATGAGAGTAAATAACAATACCAGTGCAATTGGTCTTTTCAGATAACTAGCATCTTTTGAACGATAATTATTGTTATGTTAAGTAAGAATTTTAATAATAAGGGGAATACCACAAATATTCCCCTATTCTATTTACTTTAGTTTGGTTATGATGTTTTTGTATTTTTCATCATCACCGTTTCTATAATATAATTCCTTAAGAACTAAAAGGATGTTTTTATCTTCTGAATCGATATTATAACAACTCTCAATAAATGGTAATCCTTTAAGCATAGTTTGTTCTGCGTTATTTTTAGCTATATCGTATTTTTTAAAGTCTTTAATATTATTAGCCACTTTAAGCATATCTCCACCTTTATTATAATACATAACTCCTAAATTATATAAAGCATCATAAAAATCGGGCTTTATATCGACAGCTTCAAGATATGCATTTTCTGCTTTTTCAAATTCACCAAGATTATCATAACTGCTTCCCAGAGCAAAAAATAAATTGTGGTTATTTGGATCTTCCTCAACAGCTAAAGTTAAAAGTTCTTCTGCTTTGACAAAGTCTTCTTGTGCTAGGTAATAATTTAACTCTGCAATAATTAAATTTACATCTGTTTCAAAAAATTCACGTCCGTATTTAATGATTTTTAAAGCACCCTCATTATCTTTTTCTTCTATTAATATGTTAGCCATGTATGAATAAATCTGAGGATCTTGGTAATTAACATCAATCAAATTCTGTAAGTATTTCTTAGAGGCTACATTATCTTTTTCAGCAGATGAAACATAGAATAGATTTAACCAGATACTTTCTTTAGTAACATTACTTCTTTCTAGATTATTTTTTTCATCGTAACTAAACAATTCAAAGATTTTGTTAAACATTTTCTTAGAAGATGCGTAATCTTTAGAGTTATAAAACGATATAGCCTTATTGAAAAGCCCTACTCCAGATTTAGTAATATTAGAACTTAGTTCATCTTTATCAAACCATTTTTTTGCTTTAGGATGATTATAAACGGCAACCCAACTTTCAGCACAGTTCATAATAGCCATATCATCTAAAGAACTAAATTCAGAGTTTGAATATATTTCATAATAAATTTTACCTCTGTAATTATGCATTTTCACATCATTAGCTGTACTTGAGTTAGCCGCCGCTAATTCTATGTAATCAACAGCTTCTTGCAAATTTTTCTTTTCAAGAGATCTATATGCATTTTGCACATTACTTTTTTGTGCATTAACACTAATACTTGAGCAAAGAATTAGTGAACAAATTATAATCTTAGATACTTTCATTTATTTAATTTTTAATTCTGTGACTTTTCCAAATTTCTGTAACTTATCTTTCAAAGCATATTTATTACCTACCACAACTACTACATGGTTGTCTTTATCTAAATATGTATTTGCCAAATTTTTAATATCGTTAACATTCATTGCATTTAATATTTCTTTTTGTTTGTTAGGATAATTACCATCTAGTCCATAACGCTGAATTCGAGCTAAAAATCTTGATTTCTGAAAGGCAGTTTCATATTTTAAAGCATCGGAATTAGCTATTGAACTCTTAGTAAACGCTAATTCTTCATCATTTATTCCTTCAGTGATATAATTTTCGAACTCTTTATAAATCTCTGTCATTGCACTATCGGTAGCTTCAGAACGAACAGATGTACTGATACTGAACATACCGTCTGTATCGTTTCCACTAAAGCCTGAACGGATTCCATAAGTAAATCCTTTATCTTCTCTAAGGTTAAGATTTAAACGACTACTGAAAGCTCCACCCAAACAGAAGTTCATCACACCAGCTTTATAATAATCACCATCAACATCGTATTTTATACCTTTATGAGCTAAAGTGATAATTGATTGCGGACCTGGTTTATGTACTAAATAAATAGTTTTTCCTTCAATTTCTTCCAAAGGTAGATTCTTGTTTATGGTAACCTCACTTCCCTCCCATCTATTTAAAAATTGAAGTCTTGGTAACATTTCTTCTTCGGTTAAATCGCCTACTACAACCACACTAGCTAATGTTGCATTATATTGTTTTTTATAGAACTCTCTAACCTCGGATAGTTTAATTTTTTCAACACCTTTTACAGATGGCATTGTACCCCTAATAGTATTTCCATACATTAACTCCATCACGGCTTGTCTAGCCATGTTTTGAGCAGATTTCTTACTGTTGTTTATGGATTCTTTGTACTGCTTGTTAATACGCTTATAATCTTCTTCGTTAAATGCAGGGTTAAACATTTTCTCTTCAAGTAATGAAATAGTCTCATCAATATTACCAACTAAACTAGAGACAAAAATTGAAGAGGTTCTGTCGCTAGAATTGAAAGTAATTGAACTTCCTAAGTTGTCTAACTTTGAACTCATTTCTTCCGTAGTGAAATTTTTAGTCCCCTCGTTAAGCATCATTGCCGTTAGGTCCGATATACCTGCTTTTTTAGGGTTATCAATTAATAGGTCTCCTCCCTCAAGAGTAATGAGTATATTAACCTTAGGAACTTCATTATTTTCTGCTCCAATTACAGGAATACTATTTTTATTCTCACCAGCTAATTGATTTATATTGGTTTGATAATATACGGGCACTTTTACAGATTTAGCTGCTGGTGCCGTAGGTCTAACTGAACGATCAAATGAATCCGTTGGCTTTGTATAAGTTAAACCTTCATACTGTGCATCTTTTTTATATGGAACATGAGCATATGGGTTTATACTCTGAACAGAATCTTCGGAAAAGGGTGGTAATGGAAAATAATCAATTCCGACCGATTTCTTATTTTTAATATACTTGAAATAAACCTTTAAAACATCTTCTTTAGTTACAGCTTCATACCTTTCAATTTCTTTACTAAAATTGTGAGGTTCATCTAGAAGATACGACCATGATGTCAATTGAGAAGCTTTACCGGCAACACTTGACAGACCATCAATAATATCAGAACGCATGGTTGATTTAAAACGTTCTAGGGCTTCATCAGTAATGTATTCTTCGAAATTATTTATTAGGCTATTGATTTTTTCTTCGGTTTCTGCAAATGTATATTCAGGATATGAGATGATTTGAATCAAAAATTCACCCGATAACTCAGAACAAGGATGAGATACAGATGCTTGTACTGCCTTTTCAGTTTTAACAAATTCTTTGTAAAATAATGAATTGTTCCCTCCACCCATCATATCGGATAATGCATCTAAAGCAGCTTCATCTTTATGATGGTTTCCAACAGTTGGATAAACAAAAGCAGCCATAGGGAAATAAATTCTGTCGGCAAATTTTCTGTATTTGTTTTGCGGTAAGTTTACTCTAGGAACTCTTAAATCTCTTACTTCTTGACCTCTTGGAATTGAACCAAAATATTTTTTAGAAAGTGCAATAACATCTTCTGTTTTAACGTCACCTGCAACAACTAGATAAGCATTGTTAGGTCCATACCAGCGCATAAAAAAATCTTTAAGGTCATCTACTGTAACTCGGTCTAAATCATCGACATAACCAATTGTAGGCCAAGAATAAGGGTGTCCTTCTGGATATAATGTTTGGTCTTTAATTTCCCAAAACATTCCATAAGGTCTATTGATTTGATTTTGCATTTTTTCATTCTTTACTGCATCTCGTTGATTTTCAAATTTTTCAACGGTTACAGCATCTAACAAAAACCCCATTCTATCCGCTTCTAACCATAAAGCAGTTTCAAGTTGATTACTAGGAATAGTTTCAAAATAATTAGTCCTGTCTCTATTGGTAGTTCCATTCATTGTTCCACCACTTTCAGAAATAATTTTAAAATGTTCATCATCTCCTACATTATCTGAACCTTGAAACATCATGTGTTCGAAAAAGTGGGCAAAACCAGTGATACCGATTTGCTCCCTATTTGACCCAACATGATAGGTTACTTCAACGTGTACCATTGGGTCGGAGTTGTCTTCATGAACAATAATTGTTAGACCATTGTCAAGCTCCCACACTTCATAAGCAATATCATAATTATTTGCAGGTGTAATTTTATGTTTTAATGTCTGTGAATACAACAACGATGATGTAAACAAAGTGAAAACTAGAAATAATAAATTCTTCATTTTTATATAAATTTTAAAGTCGTAAATTTAAAACAAAAAACGGCACTCAGTGCCGTTTAATTGTTGATATTGATTAATATTTTAATTAATCTACGGATGAAGTATTTTCAACGGAATCGTTAGATTCTGTTTGCCCTTCATTTAATTCCTCTTCTTCATTACTTACAGCAGGAACTTTAGCAACTGCTGCAATGGAATCCTTTTCTCTAAGTTTAATGATTCTAACTCCTTGAGTAGCTCTTCCCATTTGACGTAAATCTGCAACAGAAATTCTAATTGTAACACCAGACTTATTTACGACCATTAGGTCGTTTTCATCCGTAACATTTTTAAGAGCAATCAGACTACCTGTCTTTTCAGTTACATTGATAGTCTTAACCCCTTTTCCACCTCTGTTAGTAATTCTGTAATCTTCAATGCTTGAACGCTTACCGTAACCATTTTCAGAAACAACTAACACATCAGATTCAAAGTCATTGACACAAATCATCCCTACAACTTCATCTTTATCATTAGCTAAAGTAACTCCTCTAACTCCAGATGCAGTCCTACCCATTGGTCTTACCTTTTCTTCTTCAAAACGAATTGCTTTACCCGATTTTACAGCTAACATAATTTGTGAATTACCAGTCGTTAATTTAGCTTCTAGTAATTGATCTCCTTCTCTAATAGTAATAGCATTTATACCATTTTGTCTTGGTCTTGAATAAGATTCTAAAGAAGTCTTTTTAACAACACCTTTTTTGGTACACATTACCACACAATGACCATTAACATATTCTTCATCTTTCAAGTCTTTGGTATTAATAAATGCCATAACCTTGTCATCAGAAGGTATATTAATCATATTTTGAATAGCTCTACCTTTAGTAGCCTTAGCTCCTTCTGGAATTTCAAAAACTCTTAGCCAGAAACATCTTCCTTTTTCTGTGAAGAATAACATATAATCGTGGTTATTAGCTACGAACATATCTTCTAAGAAATCGGCATCTCTTGTAGTAGCGCCTTTTGACCCTACTCCTCCTCTATTTTGGGATTTATATTCTGTCAGTTTGGTTCTTTTTACGTATCCTAAGTGAGAAATTGTAATAACGACTTCTTCGTCAGGAATCATATCTTCAATTCTGAAGTCACCACCACCATATTCAATAGTAGATCGTCTTTCATCACCGTATTTTTCTTTTACCTCAGAAAGCTCAGTTTTGATAATGTCCATTCTCACATCTTCATTTTCTAAGATATTTTTCAAGAAGGCAATCGTCTTCATTAATTCATCGTACTCTTCTTTCAGCTTATCTCTTTCTAAACCTGTTAGCTTTTGCAGTCTTAAATCTAAAATTGCTCTTGCTTGAATTTCAGATAATTTGAACGATGTCATTAATCCATTTCTAGCATCTTCAGGTGTTCTAGAACTTCTAATCATTTTGATTATAGCATCTAGATTATCTAAGGCTATGAGGAGTCCCTCTAAAACATGTGCTCTTTTCTCAGCTTGCTCTAGCTCATATTGTGTTCTTCTAACAACAACTTCGTGTCTGTGATCTACAAAATGACCAATGATTTGCTTCAGATTTAGCTGTTCAGGACGACCATTAACTAGTGCAATGTTATTTACACTGAATGAGGATTGTAACTGTGTGTATTTAAAAAGTTTATTTAAAACAATGTTAGGAATAGCATCTCTTTTAAGTTCATAGACGATACGCATTCCTTTTCTATCAGATTCATCTCTAATGTCATGAATGCCATCTATTTTTTTATCGTTGATTAAATCCGCTGTTTTCTTAATCATATCAGCTTTATTAACCATGTATGGTATTTCCGAAACAATAATTGCTTCTCTATTTCCTACTTCTTCAAAAGAAGTTTTAGCACGCATCACTACTTTTCCTCGACCGGTCTCGAATGCATCTTTAACTCCTTCATAACCATATATGATACCTCCTGTTGGAAAATCAGGTGCTTTAATGTGTTGCATCAAGCCTTGAATTTCTATATCTCTATTGTCAATGTATGCAATAGTAGCATCAACAACTTCAGATAAATTATGTGGCGCCATATTGGTAGCCATACCTACTGCTATACCAGAAGTACCGTTACATAAAAGGTTAGGAATTCTAGCAGGTAATACAACAGGTTCTTTTATAGTATCATCAAAATTCAATTGATAATCAACGGTATTTTTGTCGATATCGGAAAGTAATTCTTCGGCAGTTTTTCTTAAACGTGCTTCTGTATAACGCATAGCTGCAGGGCTATCACCATCGATAGATCCGAAGTTACCTTGACCGTCAACCAACATGTAACGAAGCGACCATTCTTGAGCCATCCTAACCATTGTATCATAAACTGAAGTATCACCATGTGGGTGGAACTTACCGAGGACCTCACCAACAATACGTGCTGACTTTTTATATGCTTTAGTTGAAGTAACACCTAATTCGTGCATTCCAAACAATACTCTACGATGCACAGGTTTAAGCCCGTCTCTTACATCAGGTAACGCCCTAGAAACAATTACAGACATCGAGTAATCGATGTATTTTGACTTCATTTCCTCTTCTATATTAATAGGAATGATTTTCTCTCCGTCAGCCATAAAATTGAATTTTATTGTTTATATTTAATTGACGAATTTAACTAATCACTCTTTGTTGAGCCTTAAAAAAAATCAATAATTATCAACACAATAAATGTTGATAAATCTAAGTATGATTTATTGTTAGATTCTTAATCTAATCATTACTTTGTGAAGTATAAGTAAACCCTTTACACGATATGGATTCAAAATTTTCACCCCGATTGAATGAGGTTCTTAGTTTTAGTCGAGAAGAAGCCCTTCGACTAGGTCATAATGCTATTGGACCAGAACATTTTTTACTTGGAATATTGAGAGAAGGTAAAGGCTCAGCAGCCCTTATTCTTAAAGCTCTTGATGTCGATTTGTCTGCCTTAAGAAAGGTCGTTGAGAGCTCAATTGTCAATAATGAAAAAAGTGAGTATTCAAATTCTAGCAATTTAGAGTTAAAAAAACAAGCTGCTAAAGCTGTTAAACTTGCCCATTTAGAGTTAATGATATTTAATAGTGTAGAAATAAAAACCATACACCTACTTTTATCAATGCTTAAAGACGACGATAGTATCGTAACGCTGTCATTAAAACAATTTAACGTTAATTATGATACGGTGAAAAATGAATTTGCTTCTATGATTGATAGTAATGGCGATGATTCTGAAGAAGATATTTCCGACTTCTCTTCTAGTCCAAGTGCTGAATTAGGTGGTTCTGACCAAGAAGATGAAGAACTATTCTCAAATAAACCTAAACGACCAAGTGGAAATACCAAATCTTCGACTCCTGTATTGGATAATTTTGGAAGAGATCTAACCAAAATGGCGTCAGACGACAAGTTAGATCCAATTGTTGGAAGAGAAAAAGAAATTGAACGTGTTTCTCAAATTTTAAGCCGTAGAAAAAAGAACAATCCAATTCTTATTGGTGAACCTGGTGTAGGTAAATCGGCGATTGCAGAAGGTTTAGCACTCCGAATAGTACAGCGCAAGGTTTCACGTGTATTATTTAATAAAAGAATTATTTCTTTAGACCTAGCAGCTCTTGTAGCAGGGACAAAATACAGAGGGCAATTTGAAGAGCGAATGAAGGCAATCCTAAACGAATTAGAAACAAATAGCGATATCATCTTATTTATTGATGAAATACACACTATTGTTGGTGCAGGTGGCGCTTCAGGATCTCTAGATGCTTCGAATATGTTTAAACCCGCTTTAGCTAGAGGAGAACTCCAATGTATTGGTGCTACTACATTAGAC
>CESO01084999.1_pt1 | contig 16454 bp, 18 predicted proteins | sample 356341 | NCBI WGS metagenome assembly CESO01 (sample SAMEA2621812, study PRJEB7988) | marine metagenome | biome: marine biome (ENVO:00000447); feature: deep chlorophyll maximum layer (ENVO:xxxxxxxx); material: "saline water (ENVO:00002010), including plankton (ENVO:xxxxxxxx)" | depth 35 m
CACTACTTGCTCTATAAGTTCAATTTATAATGATCTTGCCGTGATGCGCAGGCTTGATTAATATTGGTATGTGGGGGTAATTACGCGCTTACGGTTAGATTGAGGTTGCGATATAAAGTTTTGAATTAAGCTTTTATTAGCCTTCGAAATTACAGGTAGAAAACCTGATATATTAATATCTTGAACTAATGAAGAGTTTGCCTGCCCTGTATAATCTGGCATACAATCACAATCTATACAGTGGCAATTATCCATTGTTTTTGAGTCATGATTAGCATGATTACTTTCAGATTTTTCTTGGTGCCCACCATCATGATGATCATGGATATTAACAGTATTGTTTAGAGATGTTAGTGCATTAGAAGTTATGGCCATTTCAGAACACAAATGAATAGCTGTAGCAAATACTTGTCCATTTACAGACAAATATATCAAAATATAAAATAGCCAATTCAAACGTTGCCCCATGGATAGTTTTATCCTCACTAGTATGTTACTTCACTATAAACTTATAGCATATTTATTCTGGTAATATTGATTGAAATCAAGCATTCAAACAATCCCTTAAAATAATTATGGTTACTCTCATTCATCATCCAATTAACCATGTGGTGCAGGTACAGACCAGAGAATTACAAATACGAGAGAAGCAGCTATGAACGCGCTCCCAATGATTTTTAGCCATACTCTCCCTGTTTTATTCTGGTATTTAAGCAATAGCATTATTGTAATTAGCGTCTGGACTAAGTAATAAAGAGCAAATCCTTTAGAAGCGAAGTTAATTATTTCAAAAACATTCGAAGTCCAGACCAAAATAATTGCTAAAATGACCACTAACATGTATCCCATATTAGTTGAAATTTTAGACTTGAGAAGCTCTCTAACTAGACCTCCACCACCGATTGTATCGGCTAGTGCAGCACTTAGTTGGCTTGCTGTTGCAGCAATTAAAAGCAGAATAGGTAAGACCCAAACAGCTTTGCCTAATGTATGGCTAATCGTAGTTTCATTTAATTCAACAATAGGAAATTCTAAAAATATTGGACAGGTTAAACCTATAAAAATGACATATAGTACGATTGCGATCCCTTGTGAATATTTGACTGCCTTTATACGTTGAGTTGCTGAATATTCTGCCCCCATAAAACGAGTTGTTTCGAACCCTTGTGTAACCATCAGCATTCCAGCCAGCATACTAATTATTTCGAATTTACTTAAACTCTGAGTAGCTGAATGTTCAAACCAAGCCTTACCTGTCGATATGTCATAAGTAAACAAAGCAACCAATACACCAACTATAATAGAAAGTTTGATGGTCACAGCATAAAGCTCTATAGCTTCTAAACCCTTCGCACCTCTAATCCAAGCTACAGCCATTATCGAAAGTAATACCGCAGTTGTGGCAACTCTTACAATATACAAATTTTCAATACCAAGGCGGTCAAAAACAAATGCAGAAAACAGACTGATATAAAAAGCGACAGATATTGCATATGCCCCTCCAAGAAACCATTGACCAACCTGTTCAAGCTTTACAATAGATCCACTAGGGTTTTCAACTAAATATGGCTCAGCATGAAGTATATTGAAGCGAATAATAGCTCCCAAAGCTAATGAAAACAGTGATAAAACTACAATTCCAGCTAATGCCCACTTTCCCATAGTGGCATGCAGTAGTGGTGCAACAATTAAAAATCCACTGCCAATGATTGAGGCTAAGGGAGTTACGGTCGCCCTCCATTGTTGCGAAAAGCGAAATCGTTTATTAAACAAAACTATAACTACAACTAATGAAAAGAAAATTGCAATACCGTTATGCAACATACTTCATACTCCTAAGATTAATGATGTTTATACCAGCCAGCTTTTTTAATGTCATTCCAAGAGGTATTTTGGTGACAAGCAAAACATTCTTCTACAGGTGCTTTGTGCTCCCCTGCAACCTTTGCAGATATCTTTTTAAAATGTTTCATATAGTGGCTAGGTGGTGCCTCATGGCATTGATTACAGTCGTTTGACTTGTTTGATGGGTGAACAAATGAAGATAGAGACCACTGTTCAGTGCTATGACATTGAACACAATCATCTGAAAACAACCCAAAATGCCTATCATCGTTAGCATGACAAGTAGCACAATTAAGCAACGCTTCTTTTGTACTAACATGCGGATTAATAAGTAGCGGATCCACTTTCCGATTATCCGATAACATTTCTTTGAAAAGCTTTTGCACAGCCGTGCCTTGATCAAACGGGGTATTATCTTCCGGTAACATGCGTAAACCTATATCAGAGAGTGCCTCATGATCCATTTTAGATATACGTGCTGCTTTTCCTTGATGCTCCATATGACATGAATTACATTCAGCTATATCGACATGAAACAAAGTAGGCTGACGCTGGATTATTTGAGTATCATTGGCATGGCAAACAACGCAATTTTCACGCGTAACCCCCGTTATTGGCGTATGGCAACTTTGACAATCATCTTCTAAAAAGGAATGAGCTTCACTTAAATCTCCAGGGATAACGGTCATTTCCCAATTTACATCGGGTAACTCACTCGAATGGTAATAGTGACTTATCAACGCAGCTATAATCACTGCTATAATTCCACCAAAAATATATTTGATCATAACCACCTCAAGCCAAAATAAATTTCAGCAGTTATATGAAAAATTATTAGCACATATAAGATCATGGAAATAGATATATGAAACTTTAACCACCGTTTGAACCAAAGCTTCGCTGTATCATGAATACGAATGCTGTAATCAATATCTGATATTGCATCGACCAATCGCAAAATTCTTCTCTCATTGCTAGTTCGACTTAAGCCAAGACTAGATGAAAAGAGTGATGGAGAGTGTGAGTTTAAATCACTTGGCATAGCGTTAATATGTTTCGAACAAAATCGTTCATGCAATTCAATTTTTTCATCTTTTAATTGATTTTTTAATTCTTCTTTTAGTTTTTTCTTATCTTTTAATTTTGATGATATTAAGCTAAGTATGTATCGCCCAATGAAGCCACTAATCGCAACTAGCATCATTAAGAGCACCAATAAAATACCAATTAAACTATCAAAACGGTGAGCGCTATGTAGTAATCCTATGATTGGTCCTATCACCCCAGCATAGATATGCCAAACCAATAATGTTGACATAGGAACCTTCTTGGTCACCCAGGTTTTTATTGATTTATTTCTCTTGATCACTAAGTAAATTAAAGGAAAAAACATCAAAAAGGCGGCTATTATTCCGAGCATGCTCCCACTAAAACTGCCAGGAAAACGTGGTGAACTGTGCCAAACAAATCCACCCCATAGCACGATCATCAGCAACACTAAACTGGCAACAATTGTTCGTTCTTGATTTGCCATCACTTTATACCTCCACTTTTACAGGGGTTTTGGGTATTGATTGACAAGCTAATACATAACCATTTTCTTTATCATCTTCCTCTAGGCCATCATCCACATCCATTTCTACTTGCCCTTCGAGCAACTTGACTTTACATAAGCCACAGCTTCCTGCTCTACAAGAGCTATCAATATCAACATCTAAATTTTCCGCTACATCAAGAATGCTTTCTCCTTCTGCTGCTTTTGCATGTTTATTTGACTGAGTAAAGGACACTTCAAAACCATTATTAATAGCTTCAGCTTTGATACTGGTATTTTTATCTATATTCCCCATGATAGGACTTTGTGGTTTATTTTCTTTCTTCACAGGGCTACTACCACCAAAACCTTCAATTTTCACTCTTTGAGGCATCATACCTAACTCAATAAGCATATTTTTCATAGCATCCATCATCGGTGGAGGCCCACAGATGTGAGCAGTTTTTTCCGATAGCTCTGGAACAAAGTCGTTTACCAATTGAGAAGTAAATCTACCTTGAGGTCCCATCCAAGCAGTTCCTTCAACTCGTGTCATGCTCACTAAGACATGTAAGTTTTTATGACGAGATTGTAAATACCTTAATTCTCGTTCGAAAATAAAGTCATTTGATGTTCTTGCACAAAAAAGAAAATAGATATTTCCTTTCCAACATGTAGAGGTTAAATATCTGACGGCACTCATCATGGGGGTAATCCCAACGCCACCAGATACTAAGACAATGTTCTCTTCATTATTTCCGTTGAAGTAGAACTTACCATTAGGTGCTTTTATTTCAAGCGCATCTCCTATGCAAACGTTGTCGTGCATGAAGCGAGAGACTAAGCCTTGCTCCTCTCTCTTTATTGTTACTTCAAAATAATCTCTCTGAGTGGGTGACGAGGCAATGGTATAAGAGCGTTTTATTACTTTAGGCTGATCAGGGATATTGAGAGAAAAAGTAACAAACTGGCCTGGCTCATAATTAAATGGTAGAGGTTCCCCAGCTAAAGATGCCAATCTAATAGTTTTTACATCATGTGTTTCATTAAATATTCCTATGACATGCACAGTACCAGTGAAAACGCCCTTTTTCTTTGAAGTAAAATCAGTAGATTCATTACTAGTAACCAATGCTCCATTCAACTCACTAGACTTATCAAACGTGGGGCTAGTGTTTAAATTTTCAGAAACTTCTTTCTTATTTTCATTTTCTATCACTTGCGGCTCATTGACAGGAGCTATCTTTAATTCTTCTAACAGCGCAGATGCTCGTCTCATTTTATAGGCGTATACCCAAATAAAAACAAACGCAAATAAAAACAAAATAGTCATAACACCCAAGTGAAATATGCTTATTCCAAATATATTTGATTGCTCGCTTTTAGGCGCTGTTGGTAATAGATTCATTTGACTTTTAAACCATTGAAGAGCGACTCGTCTTGGTTCCTGCCCTTCTGCTATCGCCCTTTTGGTAGCTAAACCACTATTGTATTGACTTAAACCTTGCTCTATTTTTTCTATAGAAGATTGCATTTCAGAATAGTTTTGCTGACCATCGGCATTAGCTAACGACATAAAGCCGTCTACCATTATTTGATTACCTTTTTGCATTCTATTTATGGCTTTTTGAAGTACTTCATCGGTCAAGTGAGGAGGAAGTTTCGATAGGCGCATTAATGTAGGGTAGAGATCTTTAGGCTTAGGTGCTCCCATTTGCTCCATCATTCCGTTCATCTTTTTACCCATTCCTTGGCCTTTAGACATAACAGAGGTTTGTGTTTGACCAACACTATCAACAGATAAGTTACTCACACCATCATTATTAGCTACGACAATATTTTGTTGAGTTGGTGAAACCGATGCAATTTGTGAATTCTTTGGGTGATGATTCGCATGTTCATCTTTCCCTTGCTGAGCAAATGATGCAGTGCAATAAAAATATAAGGTAACCCAAAGTGATAGAGTAATAACTGTTTTATTAAAAAAGAAATTCATCATAGACCTATCCCTTACTATCAAATTCTTTTGATATATTTATTTTTTTAATAAGTTCCACTTGTTGCGGCAATAAAACGTCTACAGATTGACCGACCATCTCGATAAATGATAATCGTAGTGTTGAATTGACAGATGCTATTTCTGAAAGAGTATCTCTAACCTCATTTAAATTAGGCATTCCTGAAGCGGTCTCTTTCCACAAACGCTTTTCGAGTTGTTCACGCAGAGTAACTTTTTCTCGTTGGGTAATTCCCCATTGCTGCTTTATGTTAAACAATTGTTCAACCTGCCCTGAAGTCAGTTCAAGTTCAGATACATAATCTAAAAAAAAGTCTGCTTCACCAAGGTGATATAGGTGTGGTGCATCTTGATAGCCAGGTAAAACATCAGTCTTGGTAGATAACGAGCCTTGTTTTTCTGGTAAAGGTTTGGTCCCCATCATTGATTTGTTTTTCATCATCATTTTACACATTCTGCCCATACAGTTTTTTTTCTTGGTCATCATACCCATTTTATTTCGCCCCATTTTTTGGTTAAGGCTATTAGAGGTATCATTTTGATTTTTCACCTGGTTATCTCCAGTTGTTTCAAGATCATTTGTAGCGCTTAATTTAGCAGTTTGTTGTGCTGGCAATGTTTGTAAGTTCTTATTCATTTGCTGAAGAGACTTTTGAATGCTGGTAAAGTTTTTATCTTGATAACTCTTTGATTGATTATCTACCGTTGGCTCTGCTGCACTTATGCATGAAGGCAACAAGGGAATGAAGACAATTCCAATGTAGTTATATATTTTATATTTAGTAAATTTCATTTGTTGTACTCCATTAGTGCTAGATTCATAACTGTTTTATTTAAATGATTTTAAAGAAAAACAACCTATTCAGGCATGTGCATAATTTTTTCCAGCTCTTCCATATCGATCAATTTATTTTCGGGTAAATCTATATAACGTGTTGAATAATATAAGCATGTTCCATTTACTTCTTTCCTCAATAATTCTTCCCTTTCAGATGAGTCAATTTTCCTTTTGAGCAACAGAATAAAGTCATCTCCAAATAGCCTAAATACAAGGTGGTTCTCTTCAAATTTTTGAAGAGAATTTACAATTTCTATAAGCTTCTCATCACCCTTATTCCAGCTATGTTCTGAGTTATATTTCGAAAAATTATGCACTCTAATTAGCAAAACATGCCGATATTTTTTTAATTCTTGTTTTTGTTTTGACAATAAAAGCTCTAAGTACCTTTGATTGTATGCATGTGTCACATTATCTTTATAGAAATATGAGAAACGTTCATGCTGTAAATCCGACTCTGGTAGCTGAGAAATCTTGCGATCGGTATCTACTTTAGATAAGACATTAATCGCAGACTGAACAATTACAGGGTTAAATTGCTGCCCACTTAATTTAGAAATTTCTTGAATTGCTTCTTGTACAGATTTTCCACCTTTATAAATTCTATCTGTGGTCATGGCATCAAAGCCATCCGCAACCGTAAGAATTTGAGATAAGAAAGGAATCTCGGCTCCTTTTAAACCTTGGGGGTAGCCAGAGCCATCATAATATTCATGATGATGTCGAACTATTTCTGCTAAATCTTTATAGATAGATACTTTAGAGAGAATCTCATAACTGGTTGTTACATGGTTTTTAATAATTTTATATTCTAAATCACTCAACTTCCCCGGCTTTAATAAAATAGAGTCTGGCGTAGATATTTTACCTATGTCATGTAGCATCGATGCTCTGTAAAGTAGCTCTTTTTTAATACTCGAAACATTTAGCTCTTCAGCAAGTAACATCGCATATTTTGCAACTCTTCGGGTGTGACCAGCGGTATAGCTATCTCGTTTCTCTATTATATCGACTAAATTAAAAACGCTTTCTTCATAATTTCTTAGTTTTTTACTTACTGCACTACTGGTTTTTTTATAGCCGTAAATGATCGCAGCTATACCTAATACCCAAATTATTCCTATGCTTCGAATCATACTCCATGCGTGTAAATACGCTTCTGAAAGGTATCGACTCATATTCACCGAAACAAAAACACCTCCGAAGTAACCATCTTTTTTCTCAAGTCCTACTAGCCTGCAAATTTGACAGTCTTGATCTACAGCTCTTGGCTCTACAGCTCTTAAAAAAGAGCTTTGACCTTTCTCATCAATAAAATAAGTTGTCTCGTTTCTATCGATTAAGACACCGACTAGTTTTTTTTGCCATTCATCTAAAAAGGTATTTTGGTTACTAACATTTGAATTTTCTTGTACAAAGACTAGAGAAACTTTTGGTTTCTCTATACCAAGTTCAATAGATACGACGCCACTATTAGATTCAAGTCCTTTTAAATCTAATTGTCTTGATAAGCTCATATTGTTAATTTGGTAGTCATTTATTAATAGTTTTATGGTCGCATCAATGTGATCAATTGCAGAAAAAGCATCATCTTTAGCATTTTTAACCGCACTTTTTTTTGATGATATGATTAAGTTTGCAGTTAACGTTGTAACAATAATTGTCCAGATCACCACAACGGTAAGTGCAACTTTCTTTAACGGTTTCATTTTAATAATCATGCTGCAACATCCAGTTCCAATAGCTTTAAGTAACCAAAGATAATGAATATTTGTGGATGCAAACAATTCCATCATTTGAACTAACTACTAGTAAATAATCATCCTCATATATAACTTCTCCTGCGTCATAAAGGTGAGCACACTCCACGGCTTCTATATGTTTGGCATTCCAAAGACGGTTATTAAGTTTAAGAACTACCCCAATAAAGCCATAACTGCGAATCTTGCTACTTATGTGTTGTGTTGATTGTTTCCAGTCCAGCATCCGCTCTGTTATGTCTATGAGTGGAAAATATGAATAGTCAGATTGCTCTACAGCGTTTTCATAATAACCTTCGACATCCGAAAGAAAGGTCTTGATCAAATTGACAGCTTCAATATGCATTTTTATCATTACTGTCGTGATAGATTCATTCTTTTGAATGGGAACACCAGATTGAAGAATCACATCCCCCCCATCTAACACATTAGTTAATTTATGAATTGATACGCCTGAATGTTCTGGATACTTTAATAAGTACGGCAGTGGAGTTGGCCCCCTGCCTTTTGGCAACATTGATGGGTGTATGTTAATCGCATATTTAACACCTGTTTCAGGTAATATATGCAGATACTCAGCTACTATGAACATTTCTACACCCATAGAAATCAAATGTTCAAGCTCTTCACTCATAGGCTTATTTTTGAATAAGGGAATTTGATGTGTTTCGCACAATTTTGATATAGCCGAAGACGTAAAATCGGGCGAGTTAATGTAAACTCTTTCAATTTCAAAGCCGTCCTTAATTAAATATTTTAAGCACGAAGAAAACATATTATTGCCAAAGTAAACTATTCTCATAATCCGAACCTCAACTCAAAAAAAGAGGTGTGATAATTATCAATAGGACCTAAAGTGACGTTAAACTCGTAAAAATCTGAGTACTTTTTCTTCTCTATTTTTTTCACTTAAAAGTCCTATTCCATTCATTTAAAGGCTTAAACCAACCAGTCATCATGCCTTGTAGTTTTAAACAATTATCACTTATTATCTCTACTAGACGAGTGGGTATGCACAACCTTCCAGTTACCATTTATTTTGCGAAATAAGAATGTTTGAAATCCTTTTTTGTCGAATGTTTTGCCACTTTTATTCACTTTGCCCTTTATACGTGTGTCAGCAATTGCCCACGCAAAAGATTTATCCTCGCCCTCAAAGTGAACTTCTATTTCACTAAAACTCAATTTTAAGTATTCCAAAGCATCCTTTTCAGGCTCTACGTGATGCTCGACTAGCGAATCTAACCCTGCATTTTGTCCTCCTCCTTCGATATAACGTGCCCCCTCAAAATCTAAAAAGTTACGTCGAAACGGCAATCCATCACCATTTTCCCAGCCATACTTGATGCTTTTAATCACATCAACAATCGCCTTTTTGTCTTTATTACTATGATCTCTATCATCATGAGCCACAGCCGAAATACTGATGATAAGGGCAATAATAGTTGTAATAAATTTTCTCATTTTTAACCTCTGAATTATTATGTTTAAATTAATGGGTCCAATGGATATGAGCTATTTTCCATTTCCCATCTTTTTTCAAAAGCACCATACTTTCCATGCCTTCACTGTTCACTTCTTTTCCTTTAAACTCTCCAGTCAACTTTGTTCTAGACATAGAAAAAGCTGTCTGTCCTACCTCTCTTACTTCATGTTCAAGTATTTCTACTTCAAGTTGAGCCAAATATTTCATGTCAGCCAGCATGTGGTGGTTTGCATAATCATCGGCTGAGCGTTCAACTCTACCTCCTTCATATATAATGACATCATCAGCTAAAAAGCCGCGTGCTTTGCTCTTATCGCCACCCTGTATGGCTTGGTGAAATTGCATAACGACTTTACCTGCATCACTTGTTAATACGGGCAATTCACCACGTTTACTTGTATTATTTTTTTCGCTTGCATGAGCTATTGTAACATTGCTCATGGTTAAGAAAATTAACAAAGCCGCTGTTATTATTATTTGAATCATTTTCATTTTTATTCCTATCTTTAATAATTAATCTATTGCCGTTAGCACTTGATATTGCTCGGGTGTTAATGTAGGTAATCGTTTAATAAAAGCAACCATTGCCCATATTCTTTCATCACTGTGAGTTTTGCCCCAAGCTGGCATGCCTGAGGCTTTTATGCCGTGCTTAATCACCCAAAAATTCTTCCTTGCAAGCTCTTCATCAGTTCCGTGTTGATGGGTTTCATGCGAAATACTTAAATTAGGTGGAGCAGGATACAGCCCAATGCTCATATCACTTTCTTCTAATCCAGGTTTTAGATGACAGCTTGAGCACATATATTCATAATCTGCTCCTCCCATTAACAATAACTCAGGACTTTCCAAATCAGGTACTTTGATATGTTGTGCCGATTTCTTTATGGATGCTTCCCTAGTTTCTTCAAGAAGCCAATAAACAATATCACTGTGAGGTTCATCTGCGGCTACATTCACTATCCCTGAATACATGACAGTGGCTGCACTGGCTCCTCCCAAGAGCAATAATATCGATAGAATTTTAAGAGCTTTCATAACAATTCCTTACTTAGAAAAGTCACTTAATATGCGCTTCAATTAAGTGACATTCAGTATTTAATTAATGGTTCTGATGGTCATCATCATTAGCTTTTGTGTCCTTTGTTTTGTCCATTTTGCTATGATCCATGTCTTTCATTTTACTGTGATCCATGTCTTTCATTTTACTGTGATCCATGCCTTTCATTTTGCTATGATCCATGCCTTTCATTTTGCTATGATCCATGCCTTTCATTTTGCTGTGATCCATTTTCTCCATTGAAGATTTTGATTGCTTCATACACTTTTTCATCATTGCAACTGCAACAGGATCATTCATATCCATTTTGCTATCATCCATTTTGCTACAATCAGCTTTTTCTGCTTTTTTTGCATGCATTTTCGGATCATGAGCGGATGCCGTCATTGATAAAGTAATGGTTGGTATCAATACCAGAGCTAGTTTTGTTAAAGTTTTCATGGTTTTCTCCTACGTTAATAATTTTTAAATGGGTATTATGTAAATCTATCAAATGCAATATCACTTGCATCTACGTTGTTTTCTTTAAGTAGTTCAATGGTTGTTTTCATCATTTCGGGTGGTCCACAAACATAGAATTCAACACTATCAATTTTGCAAATATCACTAATATTTGTTGCAAGTAAGTCTTGAACATATCCTTTAGTTTCGGTCCAATATTTAGACGGTCTAGACAGCACAGAGTAATAATGGAAATTGGGATTTCCCCCTGATAACTCAAAGAACTTATCTTGATACAGTAAATCATTTTCGGTTCTGGCTCCATAGAAAAAATAAATTTTTCTATTATATTTATTCCTCGTTCTAATCATATTTAACTGTTCTTCGATCAGAGACTTAAGGGGAGCCATACCAGACCCAGCACCAATTAATATCATTGTTTTTTCACTAGAAGGTTTTGCATGAAAATGTTCAAATGGGCCAACCGCTTCTATTGTTTGTCCTAGCCCCAAATTACATATATAGCTAGAACCTACTCCGGGGTATATACTTTTATTTGGAGCATTTTGAATTTTGACGGTAAACTTTAACTCGTTAGTACCAGCTTCAATCTGCCCATCACCATTAGCTATAGTGAAATTATTATGACACCCACTCTAATATATCTATTTAAATGCTGCTACAAAATTAAACTTAAATGCTGAATCTTCGCGGTTATCACTTTGCAAAACTAACTTATGTTTCAAAATAAGTGAATTTCGTTGTAAAATTTAAGTGACAGCCACGAAAATGCCTACGCTATGCAGTGGAAGTAATTTTGGGGGGGATTAGGCTCTACCCGAATAACTTTTCACAGTTACTCATGTTTGTTCGCCGTTTTCGGTTGAGGTTCTCGCAGTAACTTTCGTGTGATGATGCTCTGCCTACTGCACCATGAAATACACGTGTAAATTGAGTAGTTAGTTTTAACCAGTTTTCTGGGGATATATTTAGCCTTTCTAGCAAAGAAAGACCTGAATTATCAATATGTCCGTGTTTATCCTCCCGTATTATTCCCCCCGTTAATTCGACAAGCTCAAGGTACGATTTAAGCTCAAACGGCAGCCCTTTTGGCATTATTTGACGTGACATACCTGCAAAGCGAAGTAACTGTTTAGGTTGCTTTCCTTCTGTCGCGCTTGTTAAACGCTTTTGAACACTGGTATGGTCCGATTCCTCCAGACTATTAGCCATTTTCGCTCTAATGGGGTTTAAGTCTACATACGCCATACAGGCTGCAAGTGCGGCTTCATCTAGGAGTGCTTGTGATTTAAAGCGCCCTTCCCAGAACCTGCCTGTGCAGTTATCTTCTTTATTTGCTTTGCGCGCTATATCTTCATTTAGCAACCGCATAAACCAGCTAATACTTGATAAGCGTTCGCGATATTGCTTGACCGTTTGATTAAAAAAAATGAGTTCTGCTTTGCTTAGCTTTTCACCTTGTACGTATTTCTGCGTTAGCAAGGTGCCTTTACACAGTTTATGCCAGCGAATAACAATCGCTTTGTCATTCAACCTGTTTACTTTTTTATCATCAACATAGAGTACTAAATGGGTGTGGTTACTCATTACGGCATAAGCACACACATCAATACAAAATACCTTGGTTAACTCTAGCAGTTTATCTTCAACCCAACGTAAGCGTCCGAGCAACGACACCTAGCAGAGTGGATTTAATTAATTGAAAATACCGTCAGTTTCTACTGGAGGTATTATGCAAAAAAGAACCCTTAATGACTGGCAAAAATTGATTGAGCAGCAACAAACCAGCGGCTTATCTATTGTCGCATTTTGTAAAGAAAACATGTTACCCACTTCAAACTTTTATAAATATCGGTCTAAGTTACAAGACGCTGCAAAAGCACCTAAATTGGTGAAAGTGCAAAACAAAGCCATTCCCCATAAAGTGAATGCCTCAATCACGTTATCTCATGGTGAAACTCATTTAACTATACCAACCTCATCTGAGCCTACATGGGTGGCTAATTTAATAAAGGCGCTGCAAGCATGAACATGTTTATTGATGTGCCCGACGTGTACCTTTGCAATCAGTTTGTCGACTTCAGAAAATCCATTAATGGCTTAGCGGCCATTGTTGAAAGTGAACTCGAACTGTCAGTGCTATCCGGTGCCGTGTTTGTTTTTTGTAATAAAAGCCGAGATAAGCTGAAGATATTGTATTGGGATAACACAGGCTTTGCCCTGTGGTATAAACGCCTCGATAAGCACAAATTTAAATGGCCGAAAAACCTCAGCGCCGACACCCTAAACTTAACCGAGCAACAATTACACTGGTTATTATCTGGGTATGATGTCATAGGGCATCAACAAATCAACATCGAAAACGCTAGCATTATTTAGATCGTCGCGGGATCAATATTAACCATCGCATTAAGCTAGTTTACGGTAAAAAACATTATAAAATAAAAGGATGAACATTGATGTTAACTGCCTTCCAGACGATCCGGCTTTGCTTAAAAAGCTGCTGGCAGAGCACGCTGAAAAATTAGCGCAAGCGACTGCAAGAAACCGGTATCTAGAGGAACAATTCCGCCTAGCGCAACAAAAACAATTTGGTAAAAGTGCCGAAGTCTTTGACGCACAAGGTGAATTGTTTAATGAAGCCGAAGACATCATTGAGCAACTTGATGAGCTTGCTACGCAAGAGATTATCTACACTCGCAAAACACCAAAGCGCAAACCATTACCCAAAGACTTACCCCGTGAGCAAGTGATTCATGACATTGCCGAAGAAGACAAGTTGTGTAACTGCTGTGGTAATGAGTTGCATAAAATGGGTGAAGACGTCAGCGAAAAGCTCGACTTCGTTCCCGCAAAGATAAAAGTCATTGAGCATATTCGCCCAAAGTACGCGTGTCGTGAATGTGATAAGTCAGGGTCGAATAACAGTATTAAACAAGCCAAGATGCCAAACATGGCCATCAACAAAGGCATGGCCACGTCCAGTTTGTTAAGTCAAATCATCACCAGCAAATATCAATATGCACTGCCACTGCACAGACAAGAGTCGATGTTCAAGCAATACGGCATTGAGCTTAGCCGTAAAACCATGAGTGACTGGGTACTCGCATCCGCTACCTTGTTTGAACCGCTGATACAACGACTGAAACACGCGTTACTTAAACAGCCTGCGATACATGCCGATGAAACGACGGTCAATGTGGTCAACGCCGACAAAGTAAAAAGTTACATGTGGCTATATTGTACCGGCACGGATTCGCCATCGGCTATAAATAAACACAACTCAATGCCAAACATTGTGCTTTACGACTATCAAAATAGTCGGGCAGCTTCCTGTGTGGTTAATTATCTGGATGGCTATTCGGGCTATTTACAGGTTGATGGTTATCAAGCGTATGCACAAACGCAATCAACACTAGTTGGTTGCTGGGCCCATGCACGTCGTAAATTTATAGAAGCAAAACACGTGCAGGGTAAAAACAAGACAGGCAAAGCCGACGTAGTCTTGAGTCTTATTCAAAAACTGTACGGCATTGAATCAAAACTCAACGATAAAACACCAGAACAAAAGCATGAAATAAGGCAAGAGCAAGCGAAACCTATTATCGATAAACTGCATAAATGGCTAGAGCAAAACCAGCCACGTTTAGTCGGGAAAACCAAGTTAGCAGAGGCAGCAACCTATCTCGCTAATCAATGGCATAAACTTATAGTTTATCTTGAAAATGGTCAGCTTAATATCGACAATAACTGCGCCGAGCGCGCTATCAAACCATTTGTTATTGGCCGTAAGAACTGGATGTTTAGCCAAACCTCACGCGGCGCAATAGCAAGCGCTCACCTATACAGCATCATCGAAACTGCAAGATCCAACGGCTTAACGCCATTTGATTACATCATGCATTGCCTCGATGAGCTTTGTCAGCCTGAGCCAGACATAGAACAATTATTGCCTTGGAATATCAATATCTAGGTGATGATCACCGGACGTTTACAACCCAACCTCTACGGTGCTCGTATGAATGTCCTGTAAAGTGGTCTTCGCCACATAAAAATGCACGCCGAACGCAACGTGAAATACAGTGATAGTATTTTGTATCTGCCAAACTTACTTGACGTTTTCTTGCAGTAGCCATTTTTCACCCAGTTTGATTTTCATACTAATTAAACGTTAGTAAAAAATTGGCGAAATACAAATTTTATGATGGGTGTCTTTTTTATTGTTTTTTATTGCTGTACTGCAAAAGCATGTGCTACTCACCACTTTAGTCGACAAAAAAATCTACAGCGTTAATTTAGCTAACGGTGAATTTACCCAGACTCATATATTCCCTGAGGTTACTGGACGTTTGCGGGATGTATTTGTTACTGCCAAGGGCAATATCGCAGTGTTAACCGATGGCAAGAAGCTAAGTTACTGCTAATAACGCCAAAATGATTAGCTTGGCTAGGTCGTTCAACACAACTGTATCGAAATACTCGAGGAGCTTTCTATATGATTATCAGATCTTGTTTTTGCTGTTTGAGCGAAAATCAAAATGAAAGACCTGATCCTATTGGTTTTTGCTTCCTGCACATGATGCATGGTGTCGGAACTGGAGGTTAGTGACCTCCGGTTACCCGATTAGATTTTATTCATTATAGGATTGATTAAAAGCAACACACCATCTCTTGTATGGGTCTGAAAATTTAACTGATTTTCGATTAAATTTTTCAGAGTCAAATGGCCAATAGTTTTTAGCATGCCCTTTTAGCCACTCTACAGTATTTGAATACTCTTCATGTGTTGGGGTATTTATAATCTCAAGTAAATCTTGATACCCCCATAGACCACCACAATCTTCGGGTGGGCATGCCCTTTCTCCAGCTATACAGCGGGGGTATTGATTACTTTCTTCAGCAAGCAATATACCAATAAGCTTTACTTCATGGTTCCAGCTATCTCCAAAATCATAATTGTAACTAATATAATTACCAACAGTTGAAAAGTATTTCTTTAGGGAAATATCCCAATCAGCAATTACGCTGTCATCAAGCTCTGATTCAGGTAAACCTATATTTTTTCCGCCTGTAGGTCCTTTTTTGTTTGGAATAAACTCATGTAAATGATAGTCCAACCAGCCAAATGCGTCTTGAATTGCAACATGCAGCTCCCAAAAGTTGTAATTATCAGGAACGTCAACTTCTCTCCAGATCTGAGGTTCAATACCAATTAGAGAAATTTTAAAACGATATATTTTGTTATTAGTATATTTCATTCAAATACCAAATGGTTGCTGAAAAAATCTAAAAGCGTATTACCAAGGATACCAATAAACACTCGCTAGTGATTACCCTAACCTACGTAACTGCAATGAATTATAACGGTATAAATAAACAGTATTCAAACTGAAAAAGTGTATATCTATCACGGCTAGCGCATTTTAATCCCAGATTCTAACAGGGTTGAGCG
>CESO01122300.1_pt1 | contig 16414 bp, 11 predicted proteins | sample 356341 | NCBI WGS metagenome assembly CESO01 (sample SAMEA2621812, study PRJEB7988) | marine metagenome | biome: marine biome (ENVO:00000447); feature: deep chlorophyll maximum layer (ENVO:xxxxxxxx); material: "saline water (ENVO:00002010), including plankton (ENVO:xxxxxxxx)" | depth 35 m
TTCGGCGTTGCGCGGGGCATCTTTTCCAACGAGGCGGGCCTGGGTAGTGCGCCGATTGCGCATGCTGCAGCTAAAACGAACGAGCCAGTAGAGCAGGGGTTGGTAGCCATGCTGGGGACGTTTATCGATACCCTGGTGGTCTGCACAATGACCGGGCTCGTGATCATGCTAACCGGCGTCCTAGATTCGGGCATCTCAGGGGCAAGCCTGACGGCCTCAGCCTTCGGTTCTGCGTTACCCGGCGGTGAACTGGTTGTCACGCTGGGGGTGGTGCTCTTCGCCACGACCACAATGATTGGCTGGTCGTTTTATGGCGAGCGCTGCGTCGTCTACTTATTTGGTACCAAAGGCATTTTGCCTTTTCGGGTCCTCTGGGTGCTCGCCATTCCCGTGGGTGCCGGCACCGATCTTGGCCTGATCTGGCTGGTCGCTGATACGCTCAATGCGTTTATGGCGATTCCGAATCTGATTGCACTACTACTTTTATCGCCTGTTGTGTTCAAGCTTTCCCGCGACTATTTCAGGCGGCGGTCGGCCGCCGCTCAAGAGGCCTGATCTTCGTGGGTGACAGCAATGCGCAAAAATTGGTGATCGCGATCTCCTCGCGCGCACTGTTCAATCTTGATGACGCGCACCGGATTTTCGAGCAGGACGGGTTGGAGGCTTACTCTGATTACCAGATCGAGAAAGAGGAGGAGATCCTGGAGCCGGGGCAGGCCTTCCCGATGGTAAAAAAACTGCTCGCGCTGAATACGCAATTACCTGACTCATTGGGCATCGAGGTGATCCTATTGTCGCGTAATAGCGCCGACACGGGCCTTCGCGTGTTCAACTCCATCGAGCATCACGAACTGGGTATCACCCGCGCGGCTTTTTGCGGCGGTGAGCCGCCATGGCGTTACATCGAGGCATTCGGGTGCCAGCTGTTTCTCTCCGCGGAGGGCGGCGATGTTCGGGTGGCTTTGGATCATGGTGTTGCGGCCGCCACCCTAGTCTCTAATGCGGCGGGTGGGACAGGAGATGACCAGCTGCGGTTTGCCTTTGATGGCGATGCGGTGCTCTTCTCTGATGAAGCGGAGCAAATTTATAAGCGAGAAGGTCTGGATGCTTTTGCCGCCAGCGAGGATGCGGCGCGCAAGCAGCCGCTAATGGGTGGTCCGTTTAAAAACTTTCTCGCATCCTTACAGCGGTTGCAGCAGGCATTGCCCGACGCGCACCCGCCCATTCGGACCGCGCTGGTGACGGCCCGCTCGGCACCGGCTCACGAGCGGGTTATCCGAACCCTGCGAGCGTGGGATGTGCGGATCGATGAATCCATTTTTCTGGGTGGCCTGACCAAAACAGAGTTTCTGAAGGCATACCGAGCGGATGTATTCTTTGACGATCAGCAGGTCCATTGCCGCGATGCGGCCGGTCACGTGCCGACCGGTCACGTGCCTCATGGAGTAGCCAACAGCGATTAATTTCGCTTATAAAAAAATTAACACTTATTCCTTTTTGGTGGTCAGTGAGGTGAAAGGGGAGTAAGGTTTTGTCAAAATGGGTGCATTGGAGAGGACCTCTCGGGCGTGAAGCTACAGCAGCTAAGGTACATTTGGGAGGTGGCGCACCACGATCTCAACGTGTCGGCCACGGCGCAGAGCTTGTTTACATCGCAACCCGGAATCAGCAAGCAAATACGTCTGCTTGAGGACGAGCTGGGGGTCGAAATCTTCGCGCGAAGTGGAAAGCATCTGACGCATGTCACTCCGGCGGGAGAGGTTATTCTCGACCTGGCGAGTGAAATCCTCCGCAAAGCAGATTCGATTAAGCGAGTGGCGCAGGAATTCTCCGATGAAACCTCGGGTACGCTTTCTATTGCGACGACGCATACGCAGGCACGATATGTGTTGCCGGTAGTCATTCAACGTTTCATGGCCCGCTACCCCGATGTTTCCCTCGTTATGAAGCAGGGCACCCCGCCGCAGGTCGCTCAAATGGCGGCCGACGGTGAGGTTGATTTTGTGATCGCAACGGAAGCGCTTAATCAGTTTTCGAGTCTGATTACGCTACCGTGTTACCGCTGGAATCGGTGTGTTGTCGTGCCGCAGGGGCACCCGTTGGTAACCCTTGAGCACTGCTCGTTGGAGGCAATCGCAGAATACTCAATCGTGACCTACACCACGGGCTTCACGGGCCGCTCAAAGCTGGATGAGGCCTTCAGTGACCGTGGGCTGACTCCCCGGGTAGTGTTTACTGCCGTTGACTCTGACGTCATCAAAACCTATGTCCGGTTGGGTCTGGGTATTGGTTTAATAGCCGGTATGGCCTATGACCTGCCATTGGATTCGGATCTGGTGAAAATCGATGTATCACATTTATTTGCCAGCTCAGTGACCAGCCTTGGTTTTCGCAAGGGCACGTTTTTACGCGGTTATATGCATGATTTTATTCACGAGCTGGCGCCTCATCTCGGCCGCGATCTCGTGCAGGAAGCGCTCTCAAGAGCCAAGCTGACAGATCGCATTGCCCTCTACGAAGGGATTGAGTTGCCCGAGCACTGATCCGCCGCTTCCAGCGTCGCCATTATTGGCCCCACCTTATCAATGGTTTCTTGGTACTCCGCCGCCCAGTGCGAGCTTGCAGTGATTCCGCCGCCCCCCCAGCAATGCAGCGTGTTGCCGGTCACCTCGAGGGTCCGGATGGCGATGCTGCTCTGCAGCCAGTCTCGCCCGGCCAAGACAAATAGTGAGCCGCAGTAGGCGCCTCTGGGATAGGGCTCCAGTTCAGCAATAATTTCGACAGCCCGCTTTTTAGGTGCTCCCGTAATCGACCCCCCGGGTGACGTCGCGAGCAGCATCTGGCCTGCACTAACTTGAGGAGCAAGACGTCCCTCAACGGTGCTGATGAGGTGGTGCACGTTGCCGAAACTATGAAGTCCACACAGTTCAGACACCGTAACGGTTCCCGTTTCGCAAAATTGTCCGATATCGTTGCGAAGCAGGTCGGTGATCATGACATTCTCAGCCCGATCTTTTTCAGAATTAAGTAGTGATGCGGCAAGCTCTGCATCGAGGGTGGGGTCAGTGTGTCTGGGTGCGGTGCCCTTAATAGGCTGTGTGGTGACCACTCCCTGCTGAATGCGGAGGAAGCGTTCGGGGGACAACGATAGGATGGCGTGGTCTGAAGCCGTCCGCACAAATCCCGAAAATCCGCCCGCGAGCTTCCCTCTTGTGGCGCGGTATGCAGACCACGGATCACCCTGCAGCTCGGTTTCAAAGCGCTGTGCATAGTTAACCTGGTAGCAATCGCCCGCCAGAATATAGTCCTGAATGCGCTCGATATGCGCCTGATATTGAGGCTTGCTGATCGCCGTTCGAAAGCGCGTAGATAGCCTGTAACCTCGAGGTTCCAACGGCTGCTTTGAGTCGACAACGGTGCAAACCTGCCTGCGAATCGGATCGGGGCAATCGGGGTGAAAAAGTATCTCCGTCGAAGCGGTTTTCCGGTGGGTCACCAGCAGCCAGTGGAAAATGCCCGCCATGGAGCGTGAGGGGTTGCGAGACTGGCCCGTCAGGCGCTCGGCGGCCGAGTCATAATCCAACGCGCCAATGGACACGCAGCCGGTAAAAGTGGCTGACGAGCCGATGATGTCGTATCCGACGACCCCCTTCTCAATATCGGCTTCAATCGCGGTCATCCATTTATTCAGGTTTCCCGAATAACTCTGCAACCGATGGCTCGTCGTCGGCAGCGCCGCCACAATCTCCATTTCTGCATCGGTCTGGCCCGAACCGCTGTCCAGATATACGAATCCAGGTAACCGGGCAAAATGATCCGCCCACCCCATTAGGCTGGGGGTGTAGTCGAGAGCAATGACTTGGCCGTATACAGCCATACATACCCCTATAGGCGTTAGGGATTAAATTGACAGCAATGTGCAAGGATAAGTAATGTCACGGCCTGTGCACAGAGCGGCGATGCGTCGTCAAAACTGCCCTGAGGGGGCTGGCGCAGACTTTGCAGCAAATCTGAGAGTTCACTCATGAATAATGGTACCGAAGAGGGCGTTCAGAAGGGGGCGGCCGTGTCACTGGAAAACCCCTTTGCCAACGCAGTGGCTGAGCAGGCTGAAGCGGGCCGCTACGAAGCAACGCTCAAGCGAGGCGCTGAGTTACGGGAGAAACCCTATGTCGCGGCGGGGCCTGCGAATCGCCAACGGCAGCACCTCAAGGGGAGAATGACGGTATGGGAGCGAATCCGTTTTCTCGCCGACGAGGCGCCACACGTTTTGTATCAGAACTGGGGCCCCAACCTCGACGGGGCATCGTTAGTCACCGCCATTATTTCGGTGGATGGCCGTGATGTAGCGGTATACGGACATGACTTTACCGTTCGCGCCGGTTCGATGGACGCTACCAACGGGAAAAAACTGGCGCGACTCTTTGAGTTGGCGGCTAAGCGGCACATTCCGGTAGTGGGTTTGAATGATTCAGCGGGCGCTTATATCCCAGCGGGGGTCGGCGGGCTGGACGGCTACGCTGATGCCTTTACCGCTCTGCGCAAGATCAGTGGAATCGTGCCCAGCATCATGTGTATGTTTGGCTTCAATGCTGGCGGCGGGAGTTATCTACCTCGTCAGGGTAGCTTTTTGATTCAGCCGAAAAACACGTTTTTTGGGCTTACCGGCCCCGGAGTGGTTAAAAGCGTATTGGGAGAGGACGTTACGCCGGATGAGCTGGGCGGGCCACAGGTGCACAGCCAGACCGGTGTGACGGATTTTGTCGTGGAAGATGAAGTCGCGGCGCTGAGGAAGGTCCGCGAACTGCTGCGGTATCTTCCTGACTCCAACGCATCCATCGCTCCCTTTAGAGAGACCTCAGATCCCATTGATCGACAGACTGTGGATATCGATATTCTGCTTCAGAAAGCCTTTAATTCTCCCACGGGATTCAATACGCCTCTCGACATCAGCATTTTGATACAGCAACTTTGTGACCATGGCGACTTTCTCGAGACCCAAGCCGATCGAGCCAGAAACACCATCACGGCGTTTGGCCGGATGGGTGGCAACGTGGTGGGGTTCGTAGCAAATAATTCGGCAGTGGCCTCTGGCCAGATTGATATCGATGCCGCCTATAAAAACGCCCGGTTCATTCGTTTTTGTAACCTCTATAACATTCCCGTGATTTTCCTTGAGGACACGACGGGGTTTCTGCCCGGGAGAGAACAGGAGCACCGTGGAATCGTTCAGGCCGGTCGGGCAATGCTCGACGCTATTGTCGATCTCAGAACGCCCCGTTTTTTGGTGCTGGTTCGCAACGCATTTGGCGGCGCTTACGCCTCCTATAATAACTACGCAACCGGGGCAGATTTTGTCGTAGCGCTTCCGACCACGCGGGTAGCGGTAATGGGTCCTGCCGGCGTCGAGTTTGTCTATAAAGATGAATTGAAAAAAATTCGTTCGAAGCGGGCCGGACAGTTGAAGGCTGAGGTTGAGGCGAGGGTGGCTCAGGGCTTGTCTGAGACAGAGGCCTTGTCGGAAGCCGCTGAAGCCGTTGATGTGGCAATCAAGGTCGAAGAGGCACTGCTGACGCAGCGATACGAACGTGAAATCATGAATCCTGAGGAGGCCCTCAGTTTGGGTTCGGTCTCGGAAATTGTGATGCCATCAGACCTGCGCCAGACGCTGGCGACCCAAATGGCCTTTTGCTTAAGACATTACACGCCGGGACCGATGCAAGCGGTTCAGCGCGAATTCCACTGATCAACGGCCGGGAGAGCAGATCACTTGGGCACCCAACACTATCTCAATAATCCGCTGATCCACGGCGATCGACGCAGCAAGTTGCGCCAATCAGAGTGGACGGAACAGTTTCGTTGCGATCACCTGAAGCCGCTAATTATTTGTCGAGGCCCCATTCGCAAGGAAGCCATGGATGTCTTTGCAGAAATGGGCATCAATCAATTCGGAATCCTGCTGTCCGAGAAAGATTCGATTGTTTATCGCGGCGCCTTAGCGCCCGAACTTCGCGTGCTGACTGATCCGGAGCGGGTCCACAGGGTGCCCGATTACAGTGGTGCAACAAAAGAAGAGCGCGAGCGGCGTATTGCCGACATCATAGGTATTGCGCATGAGCATGGTTACAACGCCATCTTTGCGGGTTACGGCTTCATGGCTGAAGACGAACAGATGGTGGCCGCCATGCAGGGAGCCGGGCTTAATTTTATCGGCCCTTGCTCCCGCACCGTGCGGCAAGCCGGTTTGAAGGATGAGGCAAAGCGCACCGCGCTAAAGGCCGGGGTCTCAGTGACCCCGGGAATTGATAACGGCACAACACTCACTTTGCTTAAAAAATATCCCGATCAAAAAGCCCTGCTGGGTGTGATCGAACAGCAAGGCTTGGAGCTGGCGGATGATGCAGCTCGTGACGGAGAGCTCGAGTCGCTGGCTGAGGCGGTGCTCACGGCCAGCTATCGAAAGGGCATAGACCTCTACACGATTGACGAGCTCGGCGAGACGCTGACAGAGGCGGTAGTGCAGATGAGCAAGCAGTACCCGCAAAATCGAGTGCGCCTTAAAGCGATCGGTGGTGGCGGCGGCAAGGGCCAACGGATCGTGCCGCTTGGCCAATCAGACCGCACACCTGAGTTGGTGCGTGAAATTCTTAACGAAGTCAAAACAACGGGCGTTGGCGACAATAAAAACGTCCTGGTTGAGCTTAATATTGAAACCACACGTCATCAGGAAATTCAGGTCATCGGCAACGGTGACTGGTGTATCACCTTGGGTGGTCGTGACTGCTCGCTGCAGATGCACGAGCAAAAACTTCTCGAGGTGTCGGTGACCCGAGAGTCGTTGCAGGCCGCTGAGGAGCGCGCCAAGCAACTGGGAGCGGAGCAGGAGGCTGCCGTTCTGGCTCAGGACGTAAAAACGCTGGATGCCATGGAGTCCGAGGCCGCGCGATTCGGTGAAGCCGTGGGTCTCGATTCGGTATCAACATTTGAGTGCATTGTCGATCGAGACCAGCATTTCTTCATGGAAATGAACACCCGTATTCAGGTTGAGCACAGGGTGTCGGAGCTGTGTTACGCGATGCGTTTTGTCAATCCTGCAGACGACGAGGATGCTTTTGTCGTGGAGTCTCTGGTTGAGGCGATGGTGCTGCTCGCGGCCCATGGCCCCCGTCTTCCCAAGCCTGAGCGGATCCCACGTCTACCTGATTCCCTAGAGGCGCGTCTGAACGCTACAAATGATGCGTTACAGCCCAGCGCGGGAGGCATTGTTGAGTTCTGGTCCGATCCGATTGAAGGTGAAATTCGCGACGACCAGGGGATTAGTCTGCATAACCCCGACACAGACGTCTTTATGGAATACACACTGGCAGGTGCCTATGATTCCAATATCGCATTGCTACTCACGGTGGGTGACAGTCGCGAGGCCGCCTACGAGCACATGGCAGAGGTACTCAGGGCCAGTCGGCTCCGCGGTAAAGATCTGGCGACCAATTTGGCTTTCCACTATGGGTTGGTGCACTGGTTTCTCGGGCGCACGGTGAATGCGAGGCCGACCACGCAGTTCATCGTGCCCTACCTCACGGCGGTCGGCGAGCTCGCGAAAGAATCGGGGCGGGTGGATGTGAATACCGCTTGGCGGCTGCTGTGCACTGCAAGGCTAGAGGCGGCCGGGGCAGAGGAGGGCGCATTACGTCAGGTGCTGGCGGCGAAAGAGAGCTTATTGATCCGACCCATTGAGCAGTTGATGGCCGCGCCGCATCTGCTCTCGGGGTGGCTCAGCCTGAACCAGCAGGCGTTTCGTTTTGAGGCGGGGCATTTCGCCTGGGCAGAAAACCCGATCGAAGTGCTCGCTGACACCTACCATTTTTTGCGGCTCGACTGGAACGACACCCTGCCAGCGGCGAATATGATCTGGGACCACGATCACGAAATCCTCTCCGACGCAGAGGATTTCTATGCGGAGCTGACGAGGCGCTTTAGCTGTGAAGACTGGAGGTCGATGTGTGAGCTGTTGTCTGGCGCCGCTCCTGATGGCATGTCGGAGGGCGACTGGCTCGCCGTTCAGGCCGCGCATCAAGGTTATCAGGCTGGCACCGAAATTCTCGAGCTGCTCCCGGCGATGGCGCGGTTCACCGGCTTTTTTGATTTAGCGATTCAGCCCGACATGAGCATCGATTTCCCTGAGAGGCTGCTTGACGAGGCGCACCAGAAGGCCATGGCGAGAGCGCTTGCGCCCCCGCCGGTCGCCAAGTCGGACGAAATCGTAGCCGAGAGTGGCGGTATGTTTTACGGCCGTGAGGTTCCCGAGGCGCCACTATATGTGCAGGCGGGCCAACATTTTGAAGCAGGGGAGCCGCTTTATATTGTTGAGGTAATGAAAATGTTCAACAAGGTTGTCGCGCCCTTTGCTGGAACGGTTGAGCAGGTATTGGTCGAGGGGGACGGCGTGATCATTGCAAAGGGTCAGCCACTCTTTAAAGTGACACCGGATGAGAAGGTTGAGGTGCTATCAGATATCGACCTGGCTGCACTCCGGAAGGATCATACGACAGAGCTCGTGAAACTTTTTATCTGACTATCCAAGACCTTTTTAAGGGCGTTTTTTCATGATTACTGCATTGGACCATATCGCTATTGCCGTTCCCGACCTGGAGTCGGCCGTAGCACGATTTTTGGATGATTTTGGACTGCGTCACGATGGTAATGAGGTGGTAGAAGCCGCTCAGACAACGACGGCGTTTTTCAGTGTGCCTGAGACGCACATTGAGCTGGTACACCCACTCAATGGTGGTGGCCCGATTTCGACTTATCTTGAAAAGCGGGGCGGAGGTCTTCATCACCTTTGCTTTCGCACCGACGATATTGACGCCGACGTGGCGAGACTAAAAGAAAAAGGCTACCAGTTTATTGGTGATGAACCCACGCCGGGCGCCCATGGTTCCCGAGTGATTTTTATTCACCCGAAGAGTTGCGACGGTGTGCTTATCGAGTTGTCGGAGCCCTCGGAGGCGCAGGCATGAGCGTTTATGATCCAGAGGCGGCGAACCTGTCTGCCTGGGGCGCCTTGGTTGAGAAGCAGAGCAAGGGACTGACGCCGGAGGAGTTTACCTGGCACACCCCGGAGGGTATTCCCCTGAAAACCCTCTATACCGCCGAAGATCTTGAGCAGTTGCCGTACACGAATACGCTGCCAGGAATGTCGCCCTATATCCGTGGGCCACAGGCCACCATGTACGCGGGTCGACGATGGACGATTCGTCAGTACGCGGGGTTCTCGACAGCTGAAGCCTCCAATGCGTTCTACCGCAAATCGTTGGCTGCAGGCGGCCAGGGCATTTCGGTTGCCTTTGATCTCGCCACACACCGTGGGTATGACTCTGATCATCCGCGTGTCTCGGGTGACGTCGGGAAGGCAGGTGTCGCCGTCGACTCGGTTGAAGATATGAAAATCCTGTTCGATGGTATTCCCCTCGATCAGGTATCTGTTTCCATGACCATGAATGGCGCGGTGCTACCGGTGTTGGCCGGGTATATCGTGGCCGCCGAAGAGCAAGGGGTTGCGCCCTCAGCCCTTTCCGGGACAATCCAGAACGATATCCTTAAAGAATTCATGGTGCGCAACACTTATATTTATCCGCCCACACCAAGCATGCGCATCATTGGTGACATCATCACTTATTGTTCTTCGAATCTACCCAAGTTCAATACCATCTCGATCTCCGGGTATCACATGCAGGAGGCGGGTGCGAATACCGCCTTGGAGCTTGCCTACACGCTCGCTGATGGCAAGGAGTACATACAAACAGCCATTGCTGCGGGTCTTAAGATCGACGATTTTGCCCCCCGCCTCAGTTTCTTTTGGGGCATCGGGATGAATTTCTACATGGAAATTGCCAAGATGCGGGCCGCCCGGTTGCTGTGGGCTGAGATCGTCGAAGCCTTTGGCCCAACCAATCCTAAAAGCGGCATGCTTCGCACTCACTGCCAGACCTCAGGCTGGTCATTAACGGAGCAAGATCCCTATAACAACATCGTTCGCACTACTATCGAGGCGATGGCGGCAGTGTTTGGTGGCACCCAATCTTTGCACACCAACGCACTCGATGAAGCGATCGCTTTGCCTTCGGATTTTGCGGCACGGATAGCCCGCAACACCCAGCTTGTGCTTCAAGAGGAGACCGGGATCGGGCAGGTGGTCGATCCTTGGGGGGGGTCCTACATGATGGAGAGCCTCACACACGATATGGCAGCCAAAGCGCGGGAGCTGATTGCCGAGATCGATGAGCTGGGCGGCATGGCCAAAGCGATCGAGAGCGGGGTGCCCAAGCTGCGCATTGAAGAAGCTGCTGCCAAGAAGCAGGCCCGCATCGATCGTGGCGAGGATGTCATCGTCGGCGTGAACAAGTTTCAGATCGATGAGCAGGACGCGGTTGATATTCTGGAGATCGACAATGAGCAAGTCCGCGACGCTCAGCTAGCACGGTTGAATGACGTACGCGCGACTCGTGACGAGCAGGCGTGCAGTTCGGCTCTGCAAGCGCTCACCGCGGCCGCTTCGTCGGGAGAGGGCAATTTGCTGGATCTGGCCGTAAACGCCACGCGTTGCCGCGCAACGGTAGGGGAGATCTCCGACGCATTGGAAAACGTGTACGGTCGGTTTGTCGCCAATGCGCAGACCGTGTCGGGGGTGTATGGTGCGGCGTATGCTGAGGACGCCAACTGGGAGGGCATCTCTATGGATATCGACGCCTTCGTTGAAAAGCATGGCCGGCGGCCAAGAATGCTGGTGGCAAAAATGGGGCAGGACGGTCACGACCGGGGCGCCAAGGTCGTGGCAACGGCCTTTGCGGATGTGGGGTTTGACGTTGACCTGTCGCCGATGTTTGCGACTCCTGAAGAAGTCGCTAGACAAGCGATCGAGAATGATGTGCATGTAGTGGGGGCATCGAGCCTTGCTGCCGGGCACAAGACGCTTGTTCCCGACCTCATTGACGCTTTGCGCGCGCAGGGTGCCGACGAGGTCATCGTGATAGCGGGCGGCGTGATTCCCCAGCAGGATTATGCCTTTCTAGAAGAGAAAGGGGTGACCCTCATCTTTGGGCCCGGCACGCCGATCCCTGAAGCGGCTCGTAAAGTCCTTGATGCCATCAACGCCAACAGTTGAAGCGATCCTATCGGGTGATCGCAGAGCGCTGGCCAAGGCGATTACCCTTGTAGAAAGTCAGCGCGAGACCGACAGGGACGCGGCACAGACGCTGCTGAAATCGCTGCTGCCTCACACTGGGAGCAGCATCAGGATCGGCGTGACAGGTGTCCCCGGTGTGGGAAAGTCGACTTTTATCGAAACGTTTGGTCAGCACCTCATTGAAAAGGGGCATCGACTTGCTGTGCTGGCGGTCGATCCCAGTTCGCCAGTGGCCGGCGGTTCCATACTAGGCGATAAGACCCGGATGGAGCGCTTGTCTCGATCTGAGGCTGCCTTTATCAGACCCTCCCCAGCGGGCAAGGCGCTGGGTGGCGTTGCCTTTAAAACGCGGGAGTCGCTTTTACTCTGCGAAGCAGCAGGCTATGACGTCATACTGGTTGAGACGGTTGGAGTGGGCCAGTCAGAGCACCAAGTGGCGGGCATGGTTGATTTCTTTTTATTGCTAATGCTCCCAGGAGGGGGTGATGAGCTTCAGGGGATCAAGAAAGGCATCCTCGAGCTCGCAGATGCGATCGTCGTGAATAAGGCAGATGGCGCTAGCGAGACGTTGGCTCGCACCACCCAGCAGCATTATCGTGGCGCGATGTCGTTGCTGAAACATGAGGGTTTCTGGGAGCCGAAGGTGATGACTTGCTCCGCACTTCACCAGCAAGGTATTGAGGCGGTCTGGGAGACCATCGTTGAGTATGCAGAGGCGGCGCGATCTGGGGGTATATTCGATGAAGCCCGTGCGGCACAGAATCTGACTTGGATGCGACAATTGATCGACGAGCTGTTGCGGAGCGGTCTGGCGCAGCATCCCCGGGTAAGGGCCGCCATGCCAGAGGTTGAGGCCGCAGTGCGCTCAGCAAGTCAAACCCCCCTCAGCGCTGCACAGACGATTTTAGCGCTGTCGAGGGCGGACGATTGAAACGACCAGGCTACCCCTGCGTCATTCTATTTCCTCGTCCGTGAGAGCGCCCTTTTGGCAGAGGTATTGATAGAGCGTGTCGGCTTGATCGAGCATCGATTTTCTCTCAAGCCAGTCGCCGCGACATAGCGTCACAAGATACTCCAGCTCCTCCCTGGGGATCTCGACGCATTCGCCCATGACAAACAGATCGATGTGTCGAGCGTGTGCGGCCCAGGCGATCCGGGTGATGGGTGCGAGTCGAACGAAATCGCCCAGAGGTTCCACGCTTTCGGAGATACACTCGAGCGCATCGGCAGGCTCAGTCACCAGCTCACCAAACCACCGATTGGTGTCGAGTGCGTCCATGGCATTGTGAATAGCATCACGCGCGTTCGCCAAATGCTCTGCCGTAATTTCACCGGGTCGTCCGGGGGTTAGGCCGGCATATCCATCCTCGAGTAGGCTGGTGGAGGAAAGCCGGTCTAGCACCGCATCGGTGCGCCTAGCCGTCAATTCGGCAAGCGTTGGTGCGCGGAAGCCGAGCGAGTAAGTTATGGCGTTACCGCGAGCGATACCCCAGTGGGCGACGCCCGGAGGGAGATAAAGCACATCTCCGGGGTCCAGCAGGTAGATCTCCTCCGGCTCAAAAGGCGGCAATAGGCTGAGGCCGTTCTCATTCAATTGCGCTGTCGTGTCATCACAGTGTGGTCCGATGCGCCACTCCCGCTGCCCTGTTCCCTGCAACAGGAACACATCGTAGCGATCGAAATGCGGGCCTACGCCGGCCCCGTCGGTGGCAAAGCTCACCATGACATCGTCAAAGCGCCACCGGGGTACTTTGGGTAATTCGTTTCTGAGTGCCGAGACGGCTGGAGCCCAGCTATCGACCCCTTGCACTAGCAGCGTCCAGGGCCCCTCACGTTGAAAGTGCTCCGCTGTGAAGGGGCCCTGTCGTTGCTGCCATGCGCCTGCGTCCTGCCACACTAGCCGGCTCTCTACATCGGCTTCCATGGCTAGACCAGCAAGCTCCTCGGCAGAGAGGGGAGAGCGGAAGTGCGGCAATGCGCGGGGACACAGCAACGGCTTCTGCTGCCAATATTCAGCCAGGAACTGGTCCTCTGTGACAGGAAGTAACATCGCGTCGTTACCCTGATGCTGCCGCGTTAATCGCTAACGTTTTTGGCCAGTTCGGAGGCGTAACCAATATAGTTTGCCGGTGTTAGGGACATGAGTCTCTCCTTCGCGTCATCGGGAATGTCGAGAGCGAGTATGAAAGCTTGTAGGGCCTCTGCATCCAGCCGCTGTCCCCGCGTAAGCGCTTTGAGCTTTTCATAGGGCTCAGGCACACCGTAGCGTCGCATGACCGTCTGCACGGCCTCTCCCAGCACCTCCCATGAGGCCTCGAGGTCTGCTGACATCGGTTCTGACGAGACCTCGAGTTTATCGATGCCGCGTTCGAGCGAGGTGAGCGCCAGCAGGGTATACCCCAGCGCAACCCCCATGTTTCTCAGCACAGTGCTGTCGGTGAGGTCCCGCTGCCATCGGCTAACCGGGAGCTTATGCGCAAGGTGGTCGAGCAGGGCATTGGCGACGCCAAAGTTACCCTCCGCATTTTCAAAATCGATCGGATTGACTTTATGGGGCATAGTGGAGGAGCCCACTTCTCCCTCAACGATTCGCTGCTTGAAATAACCCAGTGAAATATACGACCAAGTATCTCGGCAGAAATCGACGAGGATCTGGTTCGTTCGCGCGATGGCGTTGAAGTACTCGGCCATGTAATCGTGAGGCTCGATTTGTGTGGTGTAGGCATTCCACTCAAGGCCTAGAGAGACCACCAGATCTTGTGACAGCGCGGGCCAGTCAACGTCGGGGTAGGCGACATGGTGTGCGTTGTAGTTACCCACGGCACCATTCATCTTGCCCATCGGTTGAATGGCGCTGCTAGCGTTTCGTTGTCGGTTGAGGCGCGCGACCACGTTGGCTAATTCCTTACCGAGCGTGGTGGGCGTGGCGGCCTGGCCATGGGTACGCGACAGCATCGGTTGCGCTGCATGCTGATGAGCGAGACTGCTGAGCTCACTCGTAATCTTCGAATAACTCGCTGCGAGCACCTGCTGACCGTCGCGAATCATCAGAGCATGAGAGAGGTTGTTAATGTCCTCGCTGGTGCAACCAAAATGAATGAACTCGCTCACCGCGACCAGTTCCATGCACTCTTTGATGGCGTCTTTCAGAAAGTATTCGACGGCTTTGACATCGTGGTTTGTCGTTGCCTCGATGGACTTGATTTGCGCTGCCTCCGTCTCTCCGAACTCCTCAGTGATGCGATCCAATACCTCGGAAGCGCCCTTGCTGAATGCCGGCACTTCGGGAATTGCGTCACACTGTGAGAGCGCCCGGAGCCAGGCGACTTCAACTTGCACGCGTCTTTTAATCAGACCAAATTCGGAGAAAATGCCTCGCAGTGGGTCAGCTTTTGCGTGGTAGCGACCATCGAGTGGCGAGAGGGCGGTCAGCGGGGTAAGGCTCATGGTTGTCCCTGCTATTGAGAGATCGCCAGTTTATCATGACGGGGGTGCCCCGTTTGGTTAATGGGTCACACCGAGGTCTCTGGCCATGCGGGCTGCGCTTTCTCTTACCGCACCCCGACTGAACATCAACTTGAGGCGGGTCCCGCCGAGTTGACGCCACAGGAAGGCCGCGCGGACGCCGCACATCAGCAGGGCGCGGACCACATCGGCGACATGGGGATTGTTAAGGTGTTGGGCGCTCCCGGTGACTTTAATACGGTACGGTAGCGTGCTGAGCGTATCTTGATAAACAGAAGAAATATTAGCGCTTAACCCTTTAATATCGCTTGAAAAATTTTCAGCCTTGTAGGCGGCATGTTTCAGTCTGGAGTGGACAATCGCCTGTAGATCATCCCGCGCGGCAAAACGCCGTTCGAGCTGCAGAATCGCCAGGGTGTAGCGGAGTGTATCGGCGCTCGCTTCGTCCTGAGAGAGGCCAAGGCAGGCAGATAGCTGCTCGAGTCCGAGCCGGATGCCTTGCGGGGTACCGAAGACGGTGTCTACCGCGTCCGGATCGAAACAAAATAGAGAGTGAATCGACGCTTCTACAAACGGCGTCGGCCAGCTACCGGTCTTAGCCGCGAGGTCCACAATACGGGCGGCTTGCGCCACGCCTGCCAATGCGAGTGTTCGTTGCTCTACTGGCGAACGGCGGCTCATTCTGCGCGCTCGATCACGCCACCACCTAGACAAACATCACCCTCATAGAAGACGACGGATTGTCCGGGTGTGACCGCGCGCTGTGGCTCCTGGAAAATCACCTCGAGTATCGCGCCCGTGGCGGTCACAACGCACGCTTGATCTGCCTGGCGGTAGCGTATTTTGGCGTTGCAGGTTAAGGGTAGCGTCGGCGGCTTACCGCTGATCCAGATCACTTTGGTGGCTTTGAGCCGCTGATGGAACAGCGCCGGATGATCATTACCTTGCGCTACGATCAGTGCGTTGCCTGATACGTCCTTGTCCACCACATACCAAGCAGCTTCGGAGTGATTGGCGAGTCCGCCGATACGCAGACCCTGTCTTTGCCCAATCGTGTGATACATGAGCCCCTCATGCTGCCCCATATCCTGCCCGTCAAGGGACAAGATAGGACCCGGCTGGGCGGGAAGATATTGGCGAAGGAAGTCCCGGAAGCGCCTCTCCCCAATGAAGCAGATGCCCGTGCTGTCTTTTTTACGTGCATTGATGAAACCGGCATCAGCCGCCTTTGCGCGCACCGACGTCTTGTCTGCGGCGCCCAGCGGGAAAAGGGTTCTCGCTAGTGCTTCGTGGTCGACCTGATGGAGGAAATAGCTCTGGTCCTTATTGCCATCAGTGCCTTTCAGGAGCCGGGTGGCGCCATCCAGCACATCCGTTTGCACATAGTGCCCGGTGGCGATCATGTCGGCTCCAAGTTGGGTGGCGTAATCCAAAAATGCGCGAAACTTGATCTCCCGGTTACACAAGATGTCGGGGTTGGGCGTGCGACCCGCTTGGTACTCTTTTAGAAAATGGTCAAAGACGCCGTCCCAATACTCTGCGGCAAAGTTGGCAGTGTGTAGCGGGATTCCGAGCTGATCTGCTACCGCTTGCGCATCAGCCAAATCCTCTTTGGCCGTGCAGTATTCGGTGCCATCGTCTTCCTCCCAGTTTTTCATGAACAAGCCCTCGACACGATAGCCCGCGTCGATCAACAGCATCGCGGCCACAGAGGAATCGACGCCTCCTGACATGCCGACGATAACGGTTTGATCTAGTTGGAATGGC
>CESO01134871.1_pt1 | contig 16390 bp, 16 predicted proteins | sample 356341 | NCBI WGS metagenome assembly CESO01 (sample SAMEA2621812, study PRJEB7988) | marine metagenome | biome: marine biome (ENVO:00000447); feature: deep chlorophyll maximum layer (ENVO:xxxxxxxx); material: "saline water (ENVO:00002010), including plankton (ENVO:xxxxxxxx)" | depth 35 m
ACGACGAAGGTGCCGAATGATTCGATCACACGACCGGCCACCAGCATGGCCTCACCCGGACTGGAGGCGTCCGCACTGAGAATCAGTCTGGTCGAGGCGACGTTCAACACCAGTCGCATCAGGGTCACACCCAGAAGAATCGATGGAAACGCACTGAAATCAAGCGACCGCTTCATGTAGACGGTGGTGAGCAGGATGATGGCGGCCAGGGCGATGTTGGCCGCCAGGAGGATATCCAGGATGATCGGGGACAACGGCACGACCAGGACACCAAGCAGCATCAGGATGCCCAGTGGCACCAGCATGTGCCGCCACTGGGCCACGCGTTCGACGAAGCTGTCGATCATCGGATTCTCAAGCCGTCGACTCATACCGATTGGACCTCCGGCTCAGTGTTCATCATCGACGGCTCCATCTCCGTCTCCATCTCGTCGTTGACTCGCTGCACATAGGCGAGCACTTCGGCGACGGCCCTATAAAAGGATGGCGGTATGGGTCGGCTGACCTCGACCTCCTTGTGGAGTGCCCTGGCCAGAGGAGGTCGCTCGACGATCGGAACATCATGCCGACGAGCCAGTTGACGAATTCGAAGTGCCAGATGATCCAGCCCCTTGGCGACCACGGTTGGCGCACGCATCGTGTCCGGGTCGTAGCAGATCGCGATCGATACATGCTGCGGGTTGGTGACGATCACATCGGCTCGTGGAACGGATGCCGCCACACGCTGCATCGCCAGCTGCTGCTGAAGTCGCATGCGACGCTTGCGATGCTCCGGATCCCCTTCGGCCTCCTTCATGTCGTCACGCACTTGTTGTCTGGTCATGCGGAGATCACGCTTGCGGCGGATCCTCTGCCATGTGTAATCGAGGAGACCCAGCAAGAGCAGGACGCCCGCAGTTCGGAATGCCAGATCGAGCATCATCATTCCAATGAAGGTCACCCCACCCCACATGGGCAGTCCCGGTAGTCCGATCAGCGATTCCTGATACTGGAACACGGTCAGAACGGCGACGGAAAGCACCACGATCACCTTCATGGAATCCAGCGAGACGCGAATGAGTCCGGATGGACCGACGATTCTCTTGATGCCTCGGATCGGATCGAGGCGATCGGCACGAAGCTGGATCGCCTTGGAACTGAAGACCCAGCCGATCTGGAAGAACTGCGCCAACCACGTACCGAGCATCACAAGAAGCATGAACGGTATGAGAACCTGCATGGCAGACCACCCGGCATGTGCCAACGCCTGCCAGGCGGTATCGGGCGCGGTCATGTCGTCGAGTGCGGAGAGATCCAGCAGTCGCCTGAGCATGGACTGACCTTCACCGAACATCACCATCGTCATCGTCCAGACGACCAGTGTGCCCAATGCAAGCGAGATCGCGCTGCCGAGATCCTGACTCTTGGCCACATTCCCTTCTTCGCGAGCCTCGCGAAGACGTCGAGGTGTCGCTTCCTCCGTTCGTTCACCGAGATCTTCGGACATGTCTACGCACCTCCGATCACGTATCTACCAGCGGACCATGAACTGAGTGTTCGAAAGAAGTCGTCCAACGCCTCGAGTCCGACGTATTCGATGACCGTGATACCCATGAACATCACACCGAATCCGAGGATGAGTCTCAATGGAAAACCGAGACTCAGGATGTTCAGCTGCGGGACGGTCCTGGACACGTATCCAAGCGCGATGCTCTGAAGGAAGAGAATCGCCAGGACCGGAGCGGAGACACGCAGGGAGATCTCGAATGCCGACAGAAGCATGCCGAGCATGAGGGCCAGCACGCCCTCGCTGAATGCCAACGTGCCCGTGGGAACATGGGTGAAGGTGTTGAGCAGCGACTGGAGGACGATGTCCAGCCCGCTCATCGACAGGAAGATCACCAGTGCCACGAAGAAGTAGAGCTGGCCGACGAGATCCGCATCGTCCTGGACATTCGGATCGTAGAAGGTCGCGAATCCCAGCCCCATCTGCTGACCCGCGAGCTGACCGCCGACTCTCATGGCCATCAATGGAAGAGAGGCCAGCAGACCGATCGCGACACCGACCAGGATCTCCATGCTGATCATCGGGACCAGAGACCACAAGCCGATGCTCACGGGAAGCACCGGCAGGGTTCCCATCGAGAGGAGAACGGGATAGACCGCGAATCCAATGACGAATGCGAGCATGACCCGAACCTTCACCGGAACCGACTTCGATGACAGAATCGGGGCGAACACCATCAATCCTCCGATACGGAAGATGACGAGCATCAGAGCCGGGATGTGTTCAGCCAGTCCAGTCATGCTTCGAGTTGCCCGCTACGGGGCGGTGAACATCTCCATGGCGAATTCGGAAATCTGTGCGACCATCCATGCCAGAAGAAGGATCGAGGCCAGGAGCATGGCGATGATCTTGGGCACGAAGCTCAGTGTCTGCTCCTGGACCTGCGTCACAGCCTGGATGAGACTCACGATGAGTCCGACGATCAGACCGACACCAAGCACAGGTGTCGCGAGAATCAGCGTGTAGTACAACGCGACTCTGACAGCGTCGAGTACGTCACCCTCCATCATTCCGACCCTCCACTGTTGATCAGACTGTTCACGGCCCGGCCCCCGATAGTCCGCCAATCACGTGCTGAAGCGTCTCGGGCTGATACACACCGGTCATCAGCGATCCCACCAGCAGTGACCATCCATCAACCAGAACGAAGAGCAGTATCTTGAACGGCAGCGAGATGAGCACCGGTGGCAACATCAGCATGCCCATCGAAACCAGCATGCTGGCGATGACCAGATCGATCACGAGAAACGGAAGAAACACGCGGAAACCGATCAGGAACGCCACCTTGAGCTCACTGAGAATGAATGCCGGTATCAGGGTCACCATGTCCACGTCGGATCGATCGAGCTCACCGGGATCCGAGGTGTCGACACCTCGATAGTTGAGCATCATGTAGACACCGGACCAGTTTCCCGTCGCCTCTATCTGACCGAACATGTAATCACGCAAAGGCTGCTTGGTTCGCTGCCATGCTTCCTCGTAGCTGGTCACTTCGCCATCGGCGTATGGCTTGATGCCATTGGCGTACATCGCCTCGAGAGTCGGCGCCATCACGACGAAGGTTATGAAGAGGCTCAGTCCCAGCAGAACCTGGGTGGGCGGAAGCCCCTGGGTTCCAAGTGCCTGCCTGAGCAGCCCGAGCACGATGATGATCCGGGTGAAGCAGGTGCACAACAGCAGAATCGAGGGCGCCAACGCCAGAACCGTCAGAAGGACGAGGATGTTCAAGGTGCTCGAGAGCTGGCCATCCAGCCCCGGAACGACTTCGGAGGCGTTTTCGAGCATCTCGATCGGATTGATGGCCGGCGGTGTCGAAGGAGACCGAGGTGGTGTCGCCGTCTGAGCAAGCGTGGCGGCTGGTGCCAGGAAGAGCACGAACACGCCTATGAAAACCTGCATCAGGAGCTTCATCAGGAAGTGCCTCGCCAACCCGGCAGCCGAAGACGCCCTGGGCGAATTCCACTCCTCGTCGTCGAACGGGGCGCACGGGTCAGATCCACCACACCGTCTGAAGCGGCGGCAGCCGCTTCAGCCAGTTCCTGCTGGAAGTCGCCATCCGATCGGGGCTCGTTGCCACTGAGCGCCTGCTTGAGTCGCGCGACCTCATCCTCGCCGGTGATCTCGGAGAGAGTACGCATGTCGCCCCCACCCTGATGAGCGACGATGAAACGATTACCGACCTGGAGAATCACGATCTGCTGACCGCGCGCCACTGGATAGCGGGCGTGTATCTGCACGACGCCGGAAGGTCGCTTCGCCGAGAGGCCGCCCCCCATTCGACGCAGCATGTACCGCATGGCCAGCAGCAGCATCACCACGCCCAGCAATGCGGCGCCGACTCTGGCGAACTCGATGAGCCCCGGCATGAACCCCTCATCCATCTCCGCCTGACCGTCCACCACGTTGACCATCGCCGTTCCCAGGGGCAACTGCTCCTGAACAGGCAGAATGGGTGTGTCAGCGACGGGCTGGCCCATGAGGAGGGTCGATCCCGACAGGATGACGCCGAGGAGACACATCATCAGAAAACGAGCTATCTGGGGTGCGGTCGTTGCCATCCTGGCTCCGCTGGCTGAATCCTTTCAGCCATTTTCATCTGTTTCAATTCAGCACGATTCAGCTCGTACGGGATTCCATCACCTGCCCACTGGCATCCACCGGTGACAGGATTTCACTAATACGAATGCAGAAGGTCTCGTCGAGAACGAGCACCTCACCTCTGGCGACAGGTCTTCCATTGACCAGAATGTCCACCGGATCACCGGCAGCCTTGTCCAGTTCCACGACGGCACCCGACTGGAGATTCAGCACATCCTCGACATACATTCTGGTCCGTCCAAGTTCGACGGTCATCGCCAGATGCACATCCGAGAGCATCGAGAGATCGTTGGGACCTGCTGAAGAGACCACCGGACCACTCAGCTCGGGCGCGGCCATTCCACTGGCGGCTCGTTGCGAGGAGGTGAACTTCAGTCGTTGTGCGGCTTCCTGAACCTGCTTCATGGCCTCGGTAGCCATCTCTTCGGCGGTGGGAACCGTCTCAGCCGTACCTGGTAGTCCCGAGGCGGAAGTCGGCAATTCTTGCGCTTCTTCGGCAGAAGACTGCAGTTGGTTCGATTCTGAATCCGTGTGCTCGGCCATCCTGGCTCCTCCGCACGACAAACCTATGACAAGATCGCTCGGTGCTGGACCTCCCTGTCCAAAGTCACATCCGAGGCGTATCCCGATGAACAAACCGCCCAGCCAGGCGGTGTCGACATCGGACAACACTGTTCATCGGCCCTCTGGGGTGGTTTACTGGAGAATGAGGTGATAGATCCGGGTTCACTCCACCGGAAAACCGGTGCCCGAGATGATGATCGCGCGATGAACCAGAGGGCCACCTGTGATCGAACTGCGTCCAAATCGATCAAGCATGAGATCCTCGTAGCGACGTGACATCGTTTCCAGACTCGGCTCATCCAGATGCGCAGGATCTGCCGATCGCCATCCGTGAACCAGTTCGGCCCTGAGTTCATGGCCACACCTCGAGAGCTCCTCCCTCAAGCTGGTGGCATCTCCGGCAGCTACCTGAATGACCACCTCGACGTCGTAGACGCGGGTCAGACCCGATTGCCTGTTCTGAAGACGTTCGTCGAGAAGTGGTATCTCGATCATGATCTGCTCGACTGGAGCCTGAACGAATTCCAGATCATCCGCGATCGCCCCTCCGGGGGTTCCGAAGATGAACAGAAGACCAGCTGCGGCAGCCACTTCAAGAATGGCCGTCGTGACAGCCGCTCGGGTCAACCATCGGCGGCGACCAGCTCTGGGCTTCGTATCCTCTGTGTATTCAGTCCTCATTGGTTACCTCTCCGGATTTCATGGTGATGCAGATTCCGTGATCAAGGCCGTTCGAACAGGCCCGGTTGGCTCGAGTAGATCTTCGGTCAGCACGATGTCGACGCGACGATGCTCCGCCATTTCCGACTCGAGATAGGCTCTTGGATTCAAGGGTTCACGCGATCCGACTGCTTCGATCCTGAACAGCCGGTCATCGATCCCGGTCTCCATGAGGATCTCTCGCACGGCCATGGCCCTGTGAAAGCTCAACTCGTCCAGACTCCTCCAGGGCGATGAAGGCGATAGATACTTGTTGGCGGCATGGCCACGGACCACGATTCGATTTCGACGACCGGCCAGGAGCGGGGCCAGATCGACGACCGCATGTCGGCCTGTTCCCGTGAGTTCGGCCGAACCCGCCTCGAACATGGCAGGACCACCAAGCGTGAACTGCAGGCCGGCTGGAACAGTCAATACCCTGGCCTGGAGCCCCTTGGGACCCTGATCCTCTGAATGACTTCTGTTTATCTCCAGTTCATCTCGGCGTGCCGTCACTTCCTCCAGAGACTGGATCATGCTCTGCAGGGGAACATCGTCCGTGGGGAGAACACCGATCTTGCCGGTGAAACCGAAGGCGGTCTTCACGGCATTGGCGACGCGCTGATACTCACGATCTCTCTTGAGTTCGGAAAACATCTGCAACAGTATGAAGAAGCACAGCAGGAGGGCCATCATGTCCGCGAAGGTGATGATCCATGCAGGCGATCCTTCCTTGTTGTTACGACGAATTGGAATCATGCAGCCTGACTCATGTAGGACTGGACTCTTGAGCGAGGCGGCAGGAAGGTACGCAACTTCGAATCCACGTGGCGAGGATTGTCACCGGCCTGGATACCCAGAACCCCCTGAATAGCCATGGTTCGAACCAGCACCTCTTCGGATGTGCGGGCAGCAAGCTTATCGGCGAGCGGGAGGAACACGAGATTGGCGAGCAGCGCCCCGTAGAGCGTCGTCAGCAGGGCAGCCGCCATGCCGGCACCGATGGCCGATGGATCATCCATATTCGCCAGCATCGCCACGAGACCGATGACCGTGCCGATCATTCCAAAGGCGGGCGCATACTTTCCGAGCTGCTCGAAGAGACTGCGTCCGGCCTCGTGTCTTTCGACCAGAACATCAAGCTCCGTCTCGAGGACGGATCGTATCGTCGCCGGATCAGCACCATCGATGGCCAACTGAACCCCTCTGACGAGAAATGGATCGTCGATCTCCGCCAAGGCACCTTCCAGAGCCAGCACACCCTCGCGACGGGCAAGCTCGGAAAGCTCGACCAGACGCGAGATCTGCTCCTGAGGTGAAATACTCTTATGGACGATCGCCTTCAGACTCACCTTGTGAACCCGGAAGAACCGTCGAATCGGGACGGAGGTCATGGTGGCGGCACCAGCCCCACCGAGAACGATCAGCAGCGCCAACGGATCGACATAGGCTCCAAATGAACCTCCCAGAAGGAGGGCCAGGCCCACACATGCACCGCCGAGCAACAATCCTGTAATGGTGGATAGATCCACGTCCGTACCTCCTGCTCTCATTCCCGGACCCTGCCACAGAGGCTGGATCGCTTCACGGGACGGGGATTCGCATCGGCGGGACGAACAGGCGACTTGAGCGAGATGATCAAGAGACCTGATGATCAAGGTCGAGCATGGCTCTGTTGGGTACCATGGGGGGCATGACGTACCGCTCGATGAATCATATTTTTTCGTCAGTGCTTCTACTGATTCTTCTGCTGCCCGCTTCAAACGCATGGGCGCAGAAGGACTTCAAGCTGGATGAGTCGGATAATTGGGAGCTCGTGAAGCAACCAGACCCCAGTTCGCCAGCTGGCGCCCTGGCTCGCGCCCGGGAACTCCTGGCCAGTGGCCAGCCCGACAGGGCCTATAACATGGCGTATCGCTGGCTGGAAAGGCATGGCGATTCATCCCTTGCCGCCGACGCCTATCTGCTTCGGGCCGACTCCATGGTCGCGATGGGCGACTACTACGAGTCGCTGTACGACTACGAGTTCGTGATTCGTCGCTACCCCGCTTCGCCGACCTTCACACTGGCCCTGACAAGAGAACTGGAGATCGCTTCGCTGTTCGCCAATGGAACTCGAAGAAAGATCTTCGGATTGCGCATCGGCGATGCAAGCGATGAAGCCGAGGAACTCTTCATCCGGATCCAGGAACGGGCTCCCGGCAGTCAGATTGCGGAACAAGCCGGCATCGAACTCGCCGACATGTACTTTCGTCAACGTCGCATGGAACTGGCGGCCGACATGTACGCCATCTTCCTCGAGAAGTACCCAAAGTCGCCGTTCATAGACAAGGCGCGTAGAAGACTCATCTACGCCAACATCGCGACCTTCAAGGGACCGCAGTTCGATATCGTCGGGTTGCGTGAGGCCAAGCGTGAACTGCAACAGCTCATCGCGATGAGGCCTGCAGAGGCCGAGAGAATCGGCGCCCAGGCCTTGATCAACAGAATCATCGAGTCCGAGGCCACAAAGCTGCTCACCACGGCGGAATGGTACAACCGGGTCGGTGATCCGATTGCCGCCGAATTCTTCATTCGCAACATGGTCGAACGCTATCCACGCACCGCCGCGACCGTCAGAGCGCTCGAGATCATTCCCGGAATCCTCACCCAGCTGCCCGAGACGATCCTCGCCTCGGCCCCCAACTACGCGATGCTGCGTGAAGGCCTGGTCGATTTCGATCGAGCCATCCTGCTCGATCCACCCAAGGTGACGATAGAGGGTGAGCGGCCGATGGCCAGTCGGCAGGAACCACCAATCATCCGTGAAGGCAACGACATGCCTCCGGAAGGCACGGAAGCAGCCGAGGCACTGAAGGAACAGATGCGTCGAGCGGAATCACCAGTCAACATACCGCTGGGTCAACCGATGCCGATCCCGCCCGGAGATGATCCGTGATGAAGAGCCCGTTGTTCATTTGGATACTTCTCGGTTGCGCGGTCTCGCTGGCCGGCTGTAATGCCGATCCGACCAAGGGATGGTCCAACACATCCATCTTCACTTCACAGGTCAAGACGGTGGCGGTACCCATCGCGCAGAACACGACCCAGTATCGCCAGATGGGATTTCTCCTCACAGATGCCGTGATCAAGGAAATCGAATCGCGGACTCCCTGGAAGGTCACCTACACGAGCCGGGCCGATACGGTTCTGAACATGACCATCAACGACGTCCAGCTGCAGACCATCTCACTCTCGGATCTGACAGGACTCAACGAGGAAGTCGTGGTTTCCCTCAATATAGATTTCAACTGGGATGATCTGGAAAGCAACCAGACGATCTTCGCCAGACAGGGATTCTCGGCCGGAGGCCTCTTTGTGGCCTCAAACCCCTCCGGGGAGACCATTCAGGTCGGGGAATTCCAAGTGATACAGCAGATGGCCACCGATATTGTCGATGAGATGGCCGCGTCCTGGTAGATAACGACCCGAGAAGCCTCGGGCGACGTATCATGACCAAACCGCATTAACCGATCATCTGGGGCTATTTCGGCCAGCAGACATCGGCGCAGAGGCCAGCATGTCAAGCAATCAAACACCAAAGAACGATCCGGGTCAGAAATCTCCAGGCAAGAGCCCTCAAACACCTCCACCCAATCGAATGGGTCGGGGGCTGCTCAGTTGGGTGATCGTGATCGGAATTCTGATCGTCTTCTTCGCCCTTATGAACGCCAGCCCGACCGGTGATCAGGTGGACAGCTGGGGCAAGTTCAAGAATCTCGTCGATCCAGAGACGGGTGTCGTGTGGGAGACGAGTCCCGGCAGCCCAAAGCCCGTCGAGATCCAGAACGATCGAATCGTCGCATACATCGCGCCCGGCAAGGGACCCAATCAAACGGACAAGCCCCGTCCGGCCTTCGTCTCCATCGATGCGAGCAACCGGGACTACTTCCGCGATCAGCTCTCCGGACTCGGTGTCGACCATGTCAACAACACCGGCACCAGCATCTGGAGTCAACTCCTTCTGGCAGTCGGTCCGTTCCTCATCATCGTCATCATCATCTGGTTCCTGATCGCCCGTTCGATGCGTGGTGCCGGAGGTGGGCCCGGTGGAATGCTCGGCAGCTTTGGAAAATCACGCCACCGCATCTCCAACAAGGATGCCAGCAAGGTTCGCTTCAACGATGTCCAGGGAATCACGGAAGCCAAGGACGAAGTGCAGGAAATCGTCCAGTTCCTGAAGAACCCACGGAAATTCCAGAGACTCGGAGGACGCATTCCTCGAGGAGTCCTTCTGGTCGGCCCTCCCGGTTGCGGCAAGACGCTGCTGGCCAAGGCCATCGCCGGAGAGGCGGACGCCCCCTTCTTCTCGATCTCGGGTTCCGACTTCGTGGAGATGTTCGTCGGCGTCGGCGCCAGCCGGGTCCGCGACCTCTTCAAGCAGGCCAAGGAGAATTCACCCTGCATCATCTTCCTCGATGAGATCGACGCCGTCGGTCGGCGACGAGGCGGAGGCATGTCCTCCGGCGGCAATGATGAACGCGAACAGACACTCAACGCCATCCTCGTCGAGATGGATGGATTCGAGGCGACCGACCAGGTCATCGTCATCGCCGCGACAAACCGAAGCGATGTCCTCGATCCCGCTCTGACCAGACCAGGTCGCTTCGACCGGCAGGTCCAGGTCACGCTTCCCGATCTCGAGGGCAGATATCGAATACTCGACGTGCACTCCAAGAAGATCAAGCTGGCTGAGGGTGTCGAGCTCAACAAGATCGCTCGTGGAACGCCCGGCTATTCAGGCGCCGATCTGGCCGCCCTGATCAATGAAGCCGCCATTCTCGCGACGCTCGACAGCAAGGACTGTGTCGAGCAGCATGATCTCGAGGAAGCTCGCGACAAGATCCGGTTCGGTCGTGAACGCAAGGGCCGCCACATGGATGAGGAGGATCGCATCCTCGTCGCCTATCACGAGGCAGGCCACGCCGCGCTTCAGGCGATGCTCGAGGACGCCGACCCGTTGCACAAGGTGACCATCATCGGCCGCGGCCCCTACGGAGGCGCCTCGTTCAGTCTTCCCGAGAAGGATCGTCATGGGTACGGCAGGCGTTGGCTCGATGCCGAACTCCGGATCATGTGCGGCGGTCGCATCGCGGAACAGAGAAAGACCGGCGACATGTCGTCCGGAGCCGCCATGGACATCCAGATGGCGACCAATCTCGCTCGATCCATGGTTCTCGAATGGGGCATGTCCGATCGGCTCGGCTTCGTGAACTACAACCGGGACGATCAGCGAGATGGACTGGTTCTGGACAAGGACCACTCTCCCGAAACCGCCAGGATCATCGACGAGGAGATCAAGCGGCTCATCGACACGGCCTATGACGATGCCACGAAGATGATTTCCGAGAACTGGGACAAGGTTGAGGCCATCGCCCAGGCATTGCTGAAGTACGAGACGATCCAGAGTCAGGAGGTACTCGATCTCATCGACGGCAAGCGTATCGATCGCCCCACGGTCAGCGACCTGCTTGATGAGGAATCAGCCAGCATCGATCCGCCAAGCCCATCGAACACCGATGGTGAACTCGGTGATGATCCCGCCGGTGGACTCGTGCCGTCTCCCGCCTGACCGACACTCGTTCAATTCAACGTACAACGACAGCGGCCTCGTCAAGTGACGAGGCCGCTGTACGTGTGGTGTAGTTCTTTCCCGAGTCCGGTTCGATCAGCAGTCTTCGCCGAACACACCCAGGAGATCGAGGAGGTCGTTCACATCGACCTGATTGTCTTCATTGATGTCGGCATCGCAGCCGGCGCTGCAGTCCTGACCGAATTCACCAAGCAGCTGGAGAAGATCGTCGACCGTGATGCTTTCGTCTCCGTTGATGTCGCCGAAGCAATCGAGCACATCGCCGCCGATTTCAAGCGAGCCGACCATGCCGAAGCCGCAGTGAGGCTGGCAGAAGTAGTTCTGGGTCGTGCCTGCCATATCCTCCGGCACACGCCAGAGAATCGCGCCGTTCGTCGCCGAAAGCGAATCGTTGAGGGTGCCGTCCGACACGCAGTCCTCGCCGAAGGTGACCGTATGGGTTCCCCCGCCATGTTCCCAGATGACCGTGTCACCGGGATTGACTGAGAGCACCGCAGGTTCGTAGGCGAAGCCGTTGGTCGAAATGATGTGAGTGACACCGTTGCCACCCAGGATGAGTGCTCCGTACTGGTTGCCGCTGGTGCAGTGGCCGCCAATGCTGCAGTAGTACTCGATGGTCTCTGTCGCATCTGATGGAACCGTCCAACTGAAGGTCAGGTTCGAGGAGTTGAGTGTCGGAGAGGTGATCTCGCCGTCCGGACTTCCACACTCATCACCACTGATGACGTTGTGGCTGCCACCGACACGAGTCCAGTTGATGGTGTCTCCGGGCATGACTTCGAGCCATTGGGGGTCGTAGTAGGTACTGCCCACTTCGACCTCGTAGGTCTCGGACAGACCGGCCGAGCTCATCGCCAGCGAAGTCAGGACTGCGGTAATCAGCGTCTTGTTCATGATTCCAAATTCCTCTCTAAGTCCATGCACTTGAAAAGCCCGTGACCAGCCGGAACCTGAGGTCCTCCGTCGAAGGCGTTCATCACTGTAGCCTGACTATTGAATGGAATGAACCTCTAAATCCCCATTCGGGACACCTCGATGAGGCTCCCCTGGCCTCAATCGCCCAGAAGCTTCTTTCGACGCAGGATGTGGTGATAGTGCTGGGCAAAGCGGTGAGCCTCGTCGCGAATGGCCTGACACAGCTTCAAACCGGGATTTACCCGGCCCAGACGAATGGGCTCTGGTCGATCCTGCACCCAGATCAGCTCCTCCTTCTTGGCCAGGGAAATGACCAGCGGTGGCTGTTCGGACATGTCTGAAAAAGCTTCCATGGCAGCATTGAGCTGCCCCAGACCACCATCTATGAGGATGACATCCGGATACAGCTCCTGCCCCTGACCAGCTTCTCGATATCGACGTCTGACGACTTCCTGAATGGCTGCGTAGTCATCGTTCCTGACCGACTTGATCCTGTATCGGCGGTATCCCTCCTTGAAGGGACGTCCGTCGATGAAGCAGACCTTGGAACCGACCGTTTCATCACCACCCAGATGGGCGATGTCGATGGCTTCCATGCAGCGGATGGGATGCTCCTCGCCGAGTGTGCGTTGAAGCGACTTCAAGCCGGCACTGGGATCGGTGGCGAACACAGTCACTTCAGGCTGCCACTCGTCGGCCCCACCTTCTCCGCGCTCATCGAGACGTTCGATCGCCTTGACCTGATCGCGAAGACTGGCTGCTCGCTCGTAGTCCATGGACTTCGAAGCCGAATCCATCGCTTCCCGAAGCTCCTTCAGCACCTGCTTTCGCTGGGAACCGAGAAAACGCAGAAGTCGACTGATGTCTTCTCCGTAGTTCTTCGAATCGATGCGATCGGCACACGGCGCAGAACAGAGTTCGATGGCATGCAGCAGACAGGGTCGGAAGAAGCGATTCTCCTCCGCACCTTCGACGATATCCAGATGACAGGTCCTGAAACGAAAGATCCGCTGCATGACCTGAACGGCTTCTCGCAACGCGCCCGAGGATGAAAACGGCCCGAAGACTCTGGCTCGCTTGAAGGCGGGATCCTGGGGATTGCGGGTGATGTACAGACCGGGGAACGCCTCACGTGTGGTGATGGCCAGATACGGATAGGACTTGCCGTCCTTGAGCATGACATTGAAACGTGGCTGGATGTCCTTGATCAGACGCGCCTCGACGAGCAATGCCTCCCATTCGCTTTCGGCTTCGATGAACTCGATGTCCCGAATCAGTTCGATCATCGGCTGCTTGCGTGAACCCAGATTCGCCGAGGCCGTGAAATAGGATCCCACCCGACTTCTGAGCGAGGAGGCCTTCCCGACATAGAGAACCTCACCGCTGCCATCCTTGAACAGATAGACACCTGCCCCATCCGGAAGCTGCTTGGACTTGCGAGAAAGTGCTTCACGTCCGGCTAATGGCTGAGATTGGCTCTCATCGCTGCTTGAATGACCATTGGAATCCACCATTGCAGTCATCGTATAGGGGCACCATCCCCCAAGGCATGCCAGAAGTGCGTATAAGGGCTTCTTATGGCCATAATCGGGTTGGCAGCCGGAACTTGAAGGGTATACTGGTTGGTTCGTTAGCAATCCCTTCTCGTCTTGAGATGACGAGATCAGTTCTTTTCTTTCAAGAGGAAATATCCATGAAGACCATGATCGCAACATTCGGAATCTGCCTTGCAATGGCTGTCGCTGGCTGTGCCCAGAAGGCCGACACCAACACCACGCTCGCAGCATTCGACGATGCACCATCCACTAGCTGCTGTGCAAGCAAGACAGCTGCTACCGGCTGCCCAATGACCGCCAAGATGACCACTGCCTCCACTTCGACCTGCTCGAAGACGGCTGCTTCATCCGGCTGCTGCGCAAGCAAGAAGATGATGACCACCAAGAGCGACACTGTCAGCAACTGATAGCTCGCCTTGGTCCAAGATCACGTATGCTCATCACCCTCGTGGATTTTCCACGAGGGTGATGTACTTCATGGCTTCTGGCAGGAGAGACACCCTTGAGTTCAATGCTGATCCATGGCGGAACGATCATCGATCCCGCCGCTGGTATTCACGCCAGTGGTGACGTGCTCATCAGGGATGGTCGGATCGAAGCGATCGAACTCGAGAGATCGCTCGAGAGGACAGCCGATCGGATCATCGACGCCCAGGGCTGTCTGGTGACGCCTGGCCTCATTGATCCGCATGTCCATCTTCGGGAACCCTCCCAAGGTCAGCAACATCGTGAAACGATCGCGATCGGCGCGGCCGCCGCGCTCGCCGGTGGATTCACGACCGTGTGCAGCATGCCCAACACACTGCCGCCACCGGACTCCGTGCAACGTGTCAAGGATCTTGTCGCAAGGGGCCTTTCAGCCGATCAAGCGAGAGTCTTCCCGGTCGCTTGCGGAACCATGGATCGAGCCGGTGAATCCCCCACCGATGTCGCCAGTCTGATCTCAGCGGGCGCCTGCGGGATCTCCGATGACGGCGATGGCATCGCCGATGATTCGGTGATGGACGTCATACTGGAACGAGTAGCCGCCGCCGACACGTGCTTCATGCAGCACTGCCAGGATCCGGAGATGACACCCGGTGCGGCCATGAATGAAGGCGATCTGTCCATCAGACTCGGACTTGGCGGATGGCCCCGAGAAGCCGAGACCAGCATGATCCGACGTGATGTGGAACTCAACAGAAAGCATGGCGCGAGATATCACGCCCAGCATCTGAGTTGCGCAGAGAGTGTGGACGCGATCGCGAAAGCCCGACAAGACGGACAACCCGTCACGGCGGAGGCCAGTCCCCATCACCTGCTGCTGACGGAAGATGCCTGTGCCGGCTACGACTCCGTGTTCAAGGTGAACCCGCCCCTTCGAACGAAGGCGGATATCGAAGCCATCAAACTCGGCATCTCCAAGGGCTCGATCACCATTCTGGCGACCGATCAGGCACCACATCCACCCCAGGCCAAGATGACGGATTTCGCCGCCGCCGCCTTCGGAATGGTCTCTCTCGAATGCGCCCTTCCGCTCTACAAACGGGCATTGGTCGACGACGGTGTCATCGACTGGCCCAGACTGATCGCGATGATGACCGTTGAGCCCGCTGCTCTGGTGGGACTCGGACATCTTGGGCACCTCACGCCGGACGCCACGGCGGATCTGACAATTATCGATCCTGATCTCGAATGGACCATCTCAGCCGCTGAATTCGTCACCACGGGCCGAAATTGCCCCTTTGAAGGCTGGAATGTTACCGGACGTGCCATCTGCAGCATTGTCGCCGGCAAACCCCGATGGAGCCTTCCGGGCGATTCCAGGGTCACATTGCAGGACAGGGCATTGAACCACTAACTGAGGTCCGTTACGATGGTCCTCTTACTCGTGGGTCGGGACGTATCCCAACCCGCGTGCCGATATCTCCGATTCCAGAGCCCTCACGTGGGTGGGCTCAGGAATCTCATCTGTTCGGACCGTACTTCACGGTCAACTACAAGCGCCCATGTGCAGTCAGCGGTTAATCCGCCCCACGTTGACCTGCCGGTGTCGCTGAAAAGGACAACACTCATGTCCGATACGCTCGTACAGGATCTTCTAGAAGCAGGCATTCACTTCGGTCAACGCCGCAGTGCCTGGAACCCGAAGATGAAACCCTACATCTGGGGTGCTCGAAACAAGATTCACATCATCGATATCCGCGAGACCATCCGCGGCCTGATGCTTGCCAAGCGATTCATCACCAAGACCGTCCAGAACGGCAAGGATGTATGTTTCATCGGAACCAAGCGTCAGGCTCGTGATGCTGTCCAGACTCAGGCATCGGACGTCAACATGCCATGGGTCGTGGAACGCTGGCTCGGCGGTACGCTGACGAACTTCCGAACCATTCGTGAACGACTTCGTCGACTCGAGGAGCTCGAAGGCCTGGTCGAATCAGGTGAAATCGAATCCTATTCGAAGAAGATGACCTCGCAGCTCATGCGTGAGAAGCGGAAGATCACCCGCAACCTCGAAGGCATCCGAAACATGACCAAGCTTCCAGGAGCACTGGTCGTCATCGATACCAGCCGGGAAATGAATGCCTTGCGTGAAGCCAAGGCACTGAGAATCCCGACGATCGCCCTCATCGATACCGATGGCGATCCGAATGTCGCGGACCTTCCCATTCCAGGAAACGATGACTCGATGCGATCCATCGATGTGATCATGAGGGAATTGACAGCCGCTGTTCGAGATGGCATCAACCAGCGTGCTGCCGAAGTCCAGAAGGACGAATCCGCACAGGAAGACGTCTCCAACGAACAGGGTGAGAAGTCCAAGCGTTCCTCATCAAGAAGTCGTTTCCGAGGCATCGCTTCTGCTTCCGCCACAGCGGAAGCCCCTGCCGAAGCCGC
>CESO01045224.1_pt1 | contig 16327 bp, 14 predicted proteins | sample 356341 | NCBI WGS metagenome assembly CESO01 (sample SAMEA2621812, study PRJEB7988) | marine metagenome | biome: marine biome (ENVO:00000447); feature: deep chlorophyll maximum layer (ENVO:xxxxxxxx); material: "saline water (ENVO:00002010), including plankton (ENVO:xxxxxxxx)" | depth 35 m
ACGGAACTACGTCCTTCGCCGCATCTTACGACGCGCTGTCAAATACGGCCGCACCCTCGGCTTTGATGGTAAAGAACCCTTCCTCCCTAAACTCGTCGATACACTCGTCAAGGAATTCAGCCACGTCTTCCCCGAAATCAAAACCCGCGCTGAAGTCATTAAAGAAACCCTCACCCTTGAAGAAGAGTCTTTCAATAAAACCCTCGACCGGGGAATGGAAAAGTTCGAGAAGGCCGCTAGTGAAAACGTCTTCCCTCCGGAGGATGCCTTCCAACTCTACGACACCTATGGTTTCCCACTCGATCTTACCGCTCTTCTTTGTCGTGAGCGGGGCATCTCTCTCGATGAAAAAGCGGTCGAAGCCCGCATGGAAGAAGCCCGAGAACTCTCCCGAGCTTCACAGAAGAAGACCGTAGTCCGTGCGACTGAGATTTCTACCGATGTTATCACCGAATTCCTCGGATTCGAAAAAAACTCCTGCGAGGCAATCGTTCTCGAAATTTACGGCAATCTCGTCATCACCGACAAAACCGTCTTCTTTACCGAAATGGGCGGACAGGAAGGTGACACCGGAACACTTAATAAGTCCACCATCACCAGCACCCAACAGATTGGCTCCGCGATCGCTCACCAAATCGAAGGTAATATTCCTGCAGTTGGCGACACCGTAGATCTGACAATCAATCGTGAGCGCCGTTCCCCTATTGAGGCTCACCACACCGCCACCCACCTCCTCCACTGGGCTATACACAAAGTCATCTCACCCGACGCTTCCCAACAGGGATCCAGCGTTTCGCCAGATCGCTTGACCTTTGATTTTAACTCAAAAGCGGTCACTCCAGAACAGATCGAAGCCATTGAAGAAAAGGTTAATTCCGCGATTAAAGCTGACGATACAGTTTCGTGGGTTGAGGTCCCACACACAGAGGTGAAAGGCCGCGAAGACATCATGCAGTTTTTCGGTGATAAATATGGTGACCTCGTACGCGTTGTCCAGATAGGAGGGGGCGACAAAACTCTCGACGGTTATTCGATGGAACTCTGCGGTGGAACCCATGTTCGCAAAACTTCTGAGATCGGCATCTTTAAAATTAAATCTGAAGGATCTACTGGAGCCGGAATTCGCCGTATCGAAGCCGTCTGCGGCCCCGCTGCCGAAGCCTTTCTCGGCGAACAACAGGAGAAGGAATCCGCAGAAAAAGCCGAAGCACTAGCGAAACTAGCAAAAGCCAATGAGGACCTTGCTAAACTTGATGCTCCCACCCTTTTGGTTCCCGATAATGCCCGAGCCTTCGAAGTGAAAAATCAGGCAATCGAAGCAGAAAAGGCCCTTAAAAAGGCCCAAGCTGCTGGAGCAGCGCGCATGGCCGACTCTCTTATTGCCGAGGAGAATATTACCGGTAATATCGTCATCTCCACTGAAGGATCACCCGCTCTTCTTCAGGAGTTGCTAAACGGGTTGAAGAAAATTCAATTTACCCAGGCCGCCTTTATTGTAATCGACGACGGCAACAAACTCCACCTTGGTGCATTTTGCGGAGAAGAAGGAAAGACAAATGGTCACGAAGCCGGAAATCTCATTCAAAACCTTGGACCCATCGCTGGAGGGAAAGGAGGGGGTAAACCTGACATGGCTCGAGGCGCCGCTTCCGACCGCAGCAAAATCAGTGACCTCGCCGTAGCTGCAAAGACAGAGCTTGGACTTTAGTCTAAATCTGCCCCAAGGCTACGCATCCGAGAATCCCTGCATGGTCACCCAATTGAGGAAGCACGACAAGCTCTCCAGCATCTTGCAACTTCAAGTAGCCATTAACCAAGCGGATCACTTCCTGACGAACCATCGCCAGTAGCTGTTCCTGATGCATCACACCGCCTCCAAGAATAATCTTCTCCACCGGAGTAATCGTCAAGACGTTCACACATGCTTGCGCTAGATAGTAGGCCTCTAGCACCCACGCCGGATGATCAGCTGGTAATTCTTCCGCCTTTTTCCCCCAACGTTTTTCAATCGCGGGACCACTCGCAAGGCCCTCCAAACAATCCCCGTGGAACGAACACACTCCCCCAAAATTATCGTTAGGGTGCTTCGTCACTCGCATATGCCCCATCTCGGGATGCCCAGATCCATGCACTAAGGAACCATCGACTATCAGGCTTCCGCCAATGCCAGTTCCCACCGTAAAGTAAGCCGAATGTTTAAATCCCTTTGCCGCACCCCAGGTTGCCTCTCCAAATAGGGCCGCATTCACATCAGTCTCAAACACAACCGGAATACCACCGAATGCCTCCCGAAGAGGGCCTAGCAAATCCGTTTGCGACCAGTCAGGCTTGGGCGTTGAGGTGATAAAGCCGTAAGTTGCCGAGCCCACTTCAAGATCCGCCGGACCAAAAGTCCCAATGGCTAAAGCCTCCGCTTTCCCGTGGACAGACTGCTCTCTATCGAAAAATTCTACTAAGCGATAAATAGTTTCCTTGGGGGTCGTAGTCGGGATCTTCTCATGCGCGATAATTTCACCGGGCCCACGTGAGAGAGCGGCGACCATCTTTGTCCCGCCCGATTCCACTGCTGCAACCATTTTTCCGCTCATCTGAGCTAACTCCGTATCAAACGAGTCTGACTGCGTAAACCTCTGAGATGACACTTGTCAAAAACATGATTTATCGGTAGGTGCCCCTCGTGGCTGACTTTAGATTTGAAAACCTTGAGGTATGGAAAATGGCAACCGAGATCGGACATCGCGTTGCTGACCTCGCTGATGGCATCGATTCTTTGGGGAAAACCTCTTTTGCCAATCGCCTCCGTGAGGTCAGTTATCGCATCTCCGGCATCCTTGCAGAGGGCAGCAACTGCCCAACCAAGCCTGAATTTGCCGTCTTTGTAAGTCATGCGCGTGGAGCAACGTTGGAAATTGCCAACCTTATCATTTTCTTCTCCGAGCGAGAACTCATCTCTGAAGAGGACGAAAGTAATCTCGTTAACATGCTAAAGCGTGAGTGCAAGATGCTTGAAAACTTCCGGCAAAGCCTAGAGCGTGCCGGAAAGCCCAACCCCGTCGGAGCTTAAAATTTCTTCGACGAATCAGAGATTTTTTTGCGAGCAATCCTGAGTTTACTCAGTAGCCAAACTGTCAAAATAGCTCCAACTCCCTGCCAAAACCAAAAGGCATTCGGGATCGCTCTTGCCACATCTCTAGGCATTCCCTCTTCGGACAGAAAAACCCCCGATCCATAAATCGGCCACGATACCGGACAAATCCCAGCTAACCAGACTGCCAGGGCGACGAAATCGTCGCTGCTCACGGCCAAAATAACACCCAACATTACAGGGAGAATTCCTCCGAGAATAACCACAAGCCCAGTCACCTTACGTCCTACCGATTCCAGAAGCGCAGCCATTCCCAATCCCCCACAAGCCAGAATAGAAAACATTGCCACGGGAGTCACCACTAGCAACGACAGCTCGGGATACCAGTGGGAGCCGATGAGCGCTTTTCCAAAAATGAACCATCCCGCTGCACCCATGACTGACATCGTCAAAACCCAAGGGACCGAAGTTGCGGCGTCCGATAACAAAGGCAACACCGGATTGCCAAGCTTACGCGCCCGCCGCCAGCCACGGACCTGACCATGTAAATCAGCAGAAATAATAAAGGTTAGCCACCAGAGGCTAGCAAGGGTCACCAAGCCATAAATCCCAATCATCACAGTAGCCTCCCAAGTCTTCGGGCTCCAGAACTGGATATCCGGGTTGATCAAACGCCCAAATCGTCGATCAAGTTCACGTGAAGGGAACAAATCCCCGGAATCCATAAGGGGTAACGCATTCCCCAACAACATCATCTGAAGCCAGCCAAAAAGACCGGTCGCAGCCAACTTCCCAAGGAGATGACAATCCGCTTTTCGCCACCTCCGCCAAAGCATCATCACCATCGCAAGGCTTAAAACACCTTGCGAAATTAAGGTGAAAACATACTGCGGAAAATTTAACCCAAAAAACTTAGCCGGAGGGATAATCGTATTGAAAACCTCCGCAGCATCACCTAGCGGTCGTGGAATTAAACTTGGGTAAACCTCATTAAAAACGGGATAAATCGTAACATACTTTAAGTAAACTAACCCAAACTTGGCAGCTTGCGGAATAATCAAATAAAGGACCATCACCAGACCAGTTGAAGTAAGAAAAGCCCACCGCCGATTCTTCATTACTGATCCCGCTAAGAGTCCAGTAAGATGATAAAGAATCGCTGCCATAAAAAAGACCGCGTAAAGCTGCAAAACTCCATCAAGCGGAACCTGCCCCTTCCAAACCGAATATCCAGTGAAAGGTAAAGTCGCCAAGAAAAGAATCCACTCACGAATGGGGAGCCCAAACAAATAGCCCAACACCTTCGTAAATGGAGTCATAGGAGCCAGTCTTTGATAATCAATAACTCCTTCATCAGCCTCGGTGGTAATTCCCGCCGCTGCTTGTCCGGTTCCTAAACCAAACAGAATAAGCCCTTGAAGAATCAATAACGGAATTAAAGGCATACGCCCCACATCAATGGGGTTCTGGATCGATCTCGCTGTAGTTTCCCGTGCAAGAAAAAAGAAAAACCCAGCCACTAGAATTGTCATTAACAATGCCACTCCAAAACTAGCCGGACGCAGCCGACTTCGCGCGTAACGTTTTAAAATCGGATTAGCCCAAATCATCCACGCGGGTAATGGTTTTAATTTTTTTGAGCCATTCATACCTCGCGATTCCCCTCCGCAACTCGCACTAAAATCTCCTCGAAGGACGAGCTTTCCTCTTCAAAAGAGCGAATTTTTAACCCTGCATTCACGAGTTCTATCAGCAATCTTTCCTGGTCTTCTTCTCCTCCCAAAAATTGAAATTCGACCCGTGAATCCTTCACCTCCAATTCACTCACACCTGTCCGGCCTTCCAACCATGCTTCAACTTTTTCCGAGTCACCAGAAGTCACCACGCTTAAATTCCGCTCGGCCCGGCCCAGCGCCCTTCTCACCTCTTCCGCCGTTCCGCTAGCCAGCAGCTTACCTTGATTCATGACGCATAGCGACGAGCACATTTCCGCCAACTCACTAAGGATGTGCGAACTCACAACCACCGTCGCTCCGTCTGCCGCCAAATCCTGCAGCGCGATCCTCATCTCGCGACGCGATAGTGGATCAAGTCCACTAGCCGGCTCATCAAGAATTAGGACCTTGGGCCGATGCAATAGCGTCTTGGCAAGAACCAAACGCTGCGTCTGCCCACGCGAGAGCTCTTTGCACCAAGCACTTCGCTTCTCATACAAATTTACGATCTTCAGGCACTCATCTACTCTCTCGCGGCGGTCGCTAGCTCGGCCCAACCGATGAGTATCCGCATGAAAATCTAAAAACTCCCATAACTTTAAATCAGACGGCACCGGTGCAAGGTCAGGCATATAAGCCATAACTCGGCGCGCTTCCTCGGCCGACTCAAATATATCAAACCCCGCCACGTTCACTTCCCCATAAGTTGGCTCCATCAAAGTCGTGAGAACCTTAAAAGTGCTCGTCTTCCCCGCTCCATTGGGCCCCACTAACCCATACACAACTCCGGACGGAATCGTCAGGCTAATATCATTAACCGCTACGAAATCTCCATAATCAACACGGAGATCTTTAATTACGATTCCTGACTCGCTCATTTAGAAGATATCTCCCTCCAAGAGATCAAAATCTTTAGGAGGAGCCAACTGGTAAAGCTCCCATTGCTCGGCTACTTTTCGTAGCTGATTCTCTCGGTGTTCATCCAGCGCTTCTCTCTGGTCCGGATTCAACACCCCAATGATCGCAGCATCCCTCGCCACACGATCCAAGGGAGTGGTTGCTCCATCATAATCTTGAGGGTTAACCTCCGGCCGATAATCTTCGGAACCCCTTGCCATCACCCGAAAAAGCTCAGCTTGCTGTTCATCACTCAATGTCACGATCTCATCCAGTCGACCAAGTTTTCGGTCCGCCTCCTCCTGCACCGCCTCAACCCTCTTTGCAAGACGCTCTTCTTTAAACTGTTCCAACTCTTCCCCTTTTAAAAAACCCTCCATCAAGTCGTTCGTTTCCTCGAAATCACGCCAATCGTTTTCAGTAGCCTGCACGAATTCCACAAAACCGCTCTGATCACTATTAATCACTTCGGTAATTCTCTCAGCATTTTCCTCACTTCGTTTCTTAAAATGCTCACGTAATTCATTTCTCTGGCCTACCGTCAAAGTGTAATTACGCGCCCACTCAGAAACCCGGGCATCGACCCACTTCGCTTCATTCACCTTCCTAACCCGCTCCATCACTGGAGCAACCTGCCGCATCCAGGGTTTCGCACTTCCCAAAATATCATCAAAGCTAACTTCCTTCCCATCCTTGAGATCACGAGCCAATTGCCGAAATTTAGAAGAGCCTGACCCTTCGGCACGTTCCACATAAGCCTTCAATGCCCTTGCTTCTCTGCTGCTCTTGGCCGCCTCTTGCTCAGCAAGCTCTAACCGGTCTTGGATCGAACCTGGGGCAGGACGCTGACTTTTTGAAAAAAGATAGCCTCCCGTACATCCCACAACGAGGCCAAGCACTAACCCTAATGATTTCTTAAGCTGCACACGAAAATCCTAGCAGATTATTGGGACGATGTCCCTAGAAACTAAGCGCCGAGGCAGATTAAGCTCAAAACTCAATTCGACACTGCGATAAGATGCAGCGTAGCAACGTAAACCAGTTCATCGTCGTCGCCCTCGCCCAAATTGTTAATCTCATTTATGATCTTCCAACCCGATTTTTTGAGAAGGTTTTTCAATGCCGCGTCGGTGAAAAATCGTAACCGCTGAACGGTCTCTTCGCTCTTAACAATATTCCCCGAAGCATCCTTCAAAGTGTAACGATGTTTCCTTACTAAGCTCCCAATCTGCTCTTTGATCTTATGCTGTGTCTCCAATTCACCAATTTCACCAGTTGGCAAAACAACCTTACGATCAAAATACCATTCATTCGGGGGTAGATCTCCGGAGATCTCTGCCCAAGGGAAAAACAAAGTCAGATAAAGAGAATCTGCTTGTTCACTCAACCGCGCGAGCTGTTTTTGCGGATCTAAAAAAAGCTGGAAAGTGAAGGCCGGAATTACGATCGCAGCATACTTGCCCTCATGTTTTTGCCATTCTTCTTCAACTACCTTTGCCTCAGGAAAATTTTCTCGTGAGAACCTCGCCATTTCAGACGAGCATTCAAGTCCCAGCACATCGTATCCCGCCGCGACTAAAGGACCCAGCAAACGCCCCGAACCGGAGCCAATATACAGGCATTTCCCTTTTCTAGCCTCTAGAAATTTCTCCATTAAAGGCAATTCGCTAGGCGCTTTCTCGGCCTCCCAAAACAAGTCGTGCCATGAAGCCTCAAAACCCTCGTAACCCGAATTCATGATTCAGATTTCTCCTCAGACACTTCCTTCTTTTTTAAGGCCTTTGCCTCGGGATTATCTTGTTCAAGTACGAGCGAATGGATCGTGATTGACCCATCAATTTCCTCGTCCTCCGATAAAACCGGACTCAACTTTCCATCTTCGGTCTCGATGAAAAGAATAATAGCTTTATCGCCGTGTGCCGTCTTGAAATCTTCCATCGTGAAAACGTCCGTCAATAAGGTCGATTTCATCTCGGCGCCCTTTTCCACAAAAGAACTCAAGTCGGAAAATCTCGGCCCTCCAAGAAAACAAAACCGCCCACGCATGTGATTAGCGACCGCTTTTTGATGATGAAAATCGACATCCGATGGCGTGATCTGCCAAACGTTAGCCTTGCCAAATCGGTGCTGAAATTCGCGGGCCGCCAGCGAGTTTACCTCATTATTAGGGGTAGCCGCCACCAAGTGCCCAAGCCCCGCAAAATCGATTTCCTCCTCAGCATACTCCGAGAGGATGTTAGCTCGCACTGCCTGTAAACCCTCAAGCCTCGCCGCCGATACCTTCTCGAAGCGCGTGTCTAGCAAAAGACAGTGGTGCCCTTTGTCAACCAAACCCTTCGCGACAACCCGAATCCAAGGCTCAGCTCCAGCAAAAAGCACACCCGTAGGATTGGCTTCGGACAAGCCAAGCCGGCGCGCCAAAGGAGCCGCTAGCAGACCATAAAAAGTGACCGTTCCTAGAATCACAATAAAAACTAGGGGAACCAATTCACCAGCCTCCTCGGCCAAAACGATATAAGTTTCATTCTCGGGGTTTAACTTCGCCGCCCCCGTAATTTGAAGAGCGAAAACTGACGTCACGGCTGCCGCCACGATTCCCCGCGGAGCCAATAGGGCCAAAAAAAGTTGCTCCCGAAACGTCGTGCGCACCGATCCAAGATTCGCTAAAAAGACGGAAGCCGGACGAACCACCAAAATTAAGACGAGGAGGAACATCAGCCCTTTTTGCCAAACCATTTGGATCTCCGACATCCCGATCCGCCCGGAAAGCATTAAGAAAAGAAGCGAAATAATGAGCACTCTTAAGTTCTCTTTAAATTCAAGAATGTGCCGCACTGAAACTTTTTTCTGATTGGCCAAAGCCACTCCTAAAACCGTCACCGTCAGTAAGCCCGCTTCATGTTGAATGGCATTGGAACCTGCAAAGGCCACTCCAACCAAAGCCAGAAAAAACATGCTCTCTAGAAAATCTGGGATCAAGTGTCGCGACATTAAGCCCTCCGTCACCTTTGCCAACCCCCAACCCAGCCCCACCCCGACAATTAACGTCTTCACCAGAGCAATTGCCACAATATCCCAACCCTGGCCAACTCCCCCTTCCTGAATCGTAATGAAAACCAAGACCGCTAAAACTGCTCCGATGGGATCTACCACGATTCCCTCCCACTTGACGATCGAGGCCACCTTACGACGTGGCCTAATCAAGCGGAGTAGCGGAGCCACCACGGTTGGCCCGGTCACCACTAAAATTGCTCCCAGCAGCGCACAAATTTGCCAGTGGTACCCTAGAGTGTAACGTGCTGCCACTGCAGTGAGACCAAATGCTAATACCACCGCGGTAGTACAGAGTTTTAGTACTGGAGTGCCGGCCTCTTTGAGCTCGGAGAATTTTAAAGTTAGTCCACCCTCAAAGAGGATAATCGCCACAAAAAAACCAACTAAACTCAAGAGCGAACCTTCATCCTTAAGATAATTATCAATCCGCATTCCGGTGAAGTGCGAAAGCGCAAACCCCAAAATGAGTAAAAGTAAGATTGATGGTAGCTTCATTCGCCAAGCCAACCACTGGGCCACTACCCCAAGGAGTAGAAGAAAAGCAAGATAGGCAAGAAAGTCCATCTGCGAAGACTGACTTCAATCTCCTTCTCAGCCAAGTCTAGATCTCAATCGAAACCAACACATGATAAAGGCCATTCTCGAATGGCGATTCCAAACCTACTCCCCACTGATTGCCAGAAAGAGAGCCTATTCCCCTAAGACCCTCGCCATCACGAAGCCTGACTTTGGAGGAACGATTCTCAAAGAAGCTACCAAGGCAGCGGGAAGGCAGCATTGAAAGCGAAGACTTTTTCACGAATCTCAGCAAGTTTTGCATCATCTTCGCGCGCTTCTAAGGCTTCATGGATTAAATCAGCCACCGTCTCGATATCATTTTCTTTCATCCCACGAGTTGTCACCGCAGGAGTTCCAATTCGAATCCCACTTGGCTTCATTGGACCAGCCTCATCAAAGGGAATCGAGTTCTTGTTCACGGTGATACCCACCTTGTCGAGGGTATCAGAAACAACCGACCCATCAAGGCCCACCGGACGAAGATCCACCATGAAAACATGATTGTCAGTGCCTCCAGAAACGATGCGATAACCATTCTTTCCTAGAGCCGTAGCCATTGCCTGGGCATTCTTAACAACTTGCTCCTGATACTCTTTAAACCCAGGCTTAAGAGCCTCGCCAAAACATACCGCCTTGGCTGCAATAACATGCATTAGCGGCCCACCTTGGACCCCCGGGAAAACGCGGCCGTCGATTTTCTTGGCATACTCCGATTTACATAAAATAATGCCGCCACGAGGTCCGCGCAAAGATTTGTGAGTGGTCGACGTCACGAAATCAGCATGCGGAACCGGGCTAGGATGAGCTCCTGCCGCCACTAATCCAGCTATGTGCGCCATGTCGACGAACAAATAAGCTCCGACCGCTTTCGCAATTTTGCCCATCCGTTCAAAATCGATCGTTCGCGAGTATGCACTCGCCCCACAAGTGATTAACTTGGGCTTAACCTCCTGCGCTTGAGCTTCAAGAGCGTCATAGTCGATGCACTCATCCTCTGCAGCCACACCATAGTGAGTGACATCGTAGAGCCGACCCGAAAAGTTAGCCGGATGGCCGTGCGTCAAGTGACCACCGTGCGCAAGATCCATGGTCAAAATTTTGTCACCCGGTTGCAATACAGCAAAGTAAACTGCAGTGTTGGCTTGGGATCCGGAATGAGGCTGGACGTTGGCATGCTCGGCTCCAAAAACCTCCTTGAGCCGATTGATCGCAAGTTCCTCGACCACATCAACATTTTCACATCCTCCATACCAACGACGCCCGGGGTAACCCTCAGCATATTTATTGGTCAAAAGCGAACCTTGCGCCTCCATCACTGCAGGACTTGCAAAATTCTCAGAAGCAATCAGCTCAATGTGACTACGCTGGCGTTTTTCCTCGCCAACAATAGCATCAAAAACTTCTGGATCCGTCATCGCAAGACGCGATCCCGACGCCTTACGAAGTCGACGCTCATGACGTCCACCCTCGAAATCTGTCTTAAGAAAAACCTCAACGATCTCCAATGCGGTCTCCTCTTCCACTGCTTTTTGACCAAGGCAGAGCACATTGGCATTATTGTGAGACCGCGCGAACTCCGCCTGCTCTACAGTATGAATGTTAGCGCCCCGAACATCACGGAAACGATTCGCGGCGAGGCACACACCCGCGCCCGAAGTGCATATCAAAATTCCACGATCGGCACGTTCCTCATTTACCGCACGGGCCACTTCATTAGCAAAGTCGGCATAGTCAACCGAATCGGTCCCATGAGTGCCATAATCGACGAACTCGCGGCCTGCCTTTTTCAAAGCCTCCACGACAGCATTTTTCAACTCAACTCCGCCGTGATCGGCCCCGACTGCAATGCGGTAAGAATCTGCACTCATTAGACCCCCCTTCATTGACCCCTACTTGCCAAAATGGCAAGCGCTCACTTACCAAAAGACCAATCAAGACTCCTCTTCCCGATTTTCCATGAAGCCTAAAATCCCGCCCATCGCTGCATTAAGGACCTTCGAGGTCATTTCATAAGCAGGTCGGCCCATCCCGATAGGATCAGGAACATCCACTCCCACCTTACCGTCCATCTCCACAAAATCGCAGGCAAGATGATATTTCTCCTCATACTCCGGATGCATTATTTCCAACATTTCAAGATGTCCCTCAGTCATGCAAAACACAGCATCTGCTTCCTCTAGCATTGAGGCGTTTACCATGCGGCTCCGAAAGTTCTCCAGCTCGACTCCCTGCTCTTTGAGAACAGTGACCGTTTCATGACTCGCTGAACTCCCGGGCTGGGCCGCCACTCCCGCCGAAGAAACCTCGATATCCGTATTTTCGGCTGCCTTGCGAAACACCCCTTCCGCCATTGGGCTCCGACAAGTATTTCCTGTGCACACAAATAAGACCTTCCGTGACATGGAAAGTACGCTAACGCTTCCTTGGTATCTCTCAATAAGCAATTCACCTCTTATGAAATTCCTCTTCTTCCCCATTAACCTTATCCTAGCTGGCCTCTTTTTTGTTTTTGCTTGGTTCCAACGAAACGATATCGATCCAGAGATCTACTCAAACCCTTCTTTCGGAAACCCCACTTTCGACTCCGCACTCTGGTTCCTCTTTTATGCGGTCATTGGGTTAGTCTTTCTCCTTCTAATCAAAAAACGTGTTCCAGTCTGGTATTTCATCCTCGCAGTAATTGCCTGTCTAACAGAAATGTATCTCTCCGGACCTGGCCTCTGGGAAAACATATTCGGTGAAAAATCTTTCACCATGACTGGTGAATCAATGTCTGGAACCGACCCACGCGTCGAACTAACTCGCGAATTTTTCGGGGCAGTCATCGCTCTTGCCGGGGTAACTTTCCAGTGGTCGCAGAACAAAAAACTCAGCGTCTGAGTAATAAACCTTCTAGGTTACCGCAAAGAAATCTCCAATCAAACATTTGGATAAAACCAAGGATTCCCAAGGGCCTCGCTAAATACCAGCGGGCTTCCAAGCGTCTGAATATTCTCTCTGCCAGTATTTCTTGGGAACATCAGAGCCTTTAATTTGAATACCCTCACGGTAGGAAATATTCCCAAGGTGACAGAGCATCGTGCTCTTTTGGGCATCAGAAATTTCCGCATTGAGAGCTTCTCCCTTTCGAATGGCATTGATGAAATTTTGGAAGTGCAGAACATCATTAAGCTTAGGAACATTCTCATGCACAAGCTTACCCGCGTTGTCATAAATTCGATAACCACCGCTATCGAATGACATGATCCCGCCATCACCATAAACACTCACAAAGGGATGCTTCTCCTGCTTCCGTTGCAGGCAACTACTCCCATGCCAGCTCATCCCAACCTTACCAAAGTCGTAGGTTGCATCAGCAGTATCAGGCGTCTCTTGATCATCATTAAAGTGGTAACGCCCACCAATACAGCTGGTATTATGGGGTGAATCAACTCCCAGTGCCCAGCGAGCAATATCAAGTGCATGAACTCCATTATTAGCTAGTTCACCGCCGCCGTAAGCCCAGTGCCAATGCCAGTTGTAGTGGATCAAATTATCCTTGTAGGGTCGCGCCGGAACTGGTCCCTGCCAAAGCTTGTAATCAAGGTTTTCCGGAACTACCGCAGGCTTTCCCTTTCCAATCGAATCTCGCTTGTTGTCATACCAGCAACGCGCATACCGAAGCTTCCCAATCACCCCAGTCTTGAGCTTTTCAATCCCCTCGCGAAAAGCTGGAGCACTTCGTCTTTGATTGCCCATCTGGACTTTCCGATCGGTCCGTTGAGCTGCTGCCACCATGAGCTCGGCCTCGCGGGGATTATGACTTCCAGGTTTCTCAACGTAGACATGCTTCCCCGCGTCACACGCAAGAATCGTGGCAGGGGCATGCCAGAAATTTGGAGCTGCGACTGATAGAATATCGACCTCTTTATCCTCAAGAATACGACGGAAATCGGTGACTGCTTTGGGAAGATTACCCTTCTGGCGGTCAGCTGTATATTTCGCTCCAGCCGCCAGACGACTCTGATCAACATCGCAAACATAGGCAATCTCAACGCCTTCTAGCTTCGCAAAATTGTTGATATGGGCTTTTCCTCTGCTAAGGCCCATTATCCCCACCCTAAGCTTCTGCCCCGGTCGACTTTCGGCCCGTAAATGACCTGCAAGTGCAGCTGCAGAGGCCGTGCTAATGAATTGGCGACGATTGTTCATCCCAAAGTTCTAGTGATTGATCGAACTCTTGGCGAGCCTTTCGGAGGAAACTCAATCTAAATTAGAGATAAGAAGAAAATTCCACAACTCCATGAAAGAGAACATCGTTTGGACGACTATCTTTAATCTGAATCTTTTATGAACATACGACACCATCTCTCAGCAACTCTCTTCCTAGCGGCCATATTTCCATCCTCAGCGGATGTCAGCGTTTCAAAGGTCTTTGGCGACCATATGGTTTTACAGCAAAAAGCGCCGATCCGTGTCTGGGGAACCGCCGATCCCGGGGAACGTGTTAGTGTGTCTCTCGGCGGCAAAACCTTGGAAACAACCGCAACGAACGAAGGCTCTTGGCGGGTTGATCTCCCATCTCTCACGGCAGACAACAAGCCCCATACCATGACTATTAAAGGTAAGAATATAGTCGAAATTAAAGACGTCCTTCTCGGAGAAGTCTGGATCTGCTCAGGACAATCTAACATGGAGTGGGCGGTTAACCGCTCTCTCAATCCTAAGGAAGAAATTGCAGCAGCAAATCACCCGAAAATCCGCCTCTTTAATGTCCCTGGGCACGTGGCAAAACCGGAGCCTGAAAAAGATCCCCGGGGTCAGTGGCAGATCTGCTCGCCGGCGACCATTCCTGGCTTCAGCGCAGTTGGCTACTACTTTGGGCGCGAACTCCAAAAGGAACTTAACGTTCCTATCGGCCTTGTTGGGACAAACTGGGGCGGCACTCGCATCGAACCATGGACTCCACCAGCCGGTTTCAAATCAGTTCCCAACCTAAAGGACTATGTCGAGAATCTTGATGCCGTTGCCAAGGCTCGCGCAGAGGGTAAGAAAGCAAATCCTAAAGGCGGCGCTGTGCAAATCTACAACGGAATGGTTCATGCACTTACGCCACTCAGCGCACGTGGTGCAATCTGGTATCAGGGTGAATCCAACGCCGGTGATGGACTCCGCTACGACCACCTCAAGGAGGGCCTCGTGAAAGGATGGCGCTCGGCCTTCGATAACGAAGACCTTTCCTTTTACTGGGTTCAACTCGCCAATTTCCAAAACCCCGGAGACAAACCCGAAGGTGGTGGCTGGGGCCCAGTTCGCGAAGGACAACGCCGCGCGCTACGACTTCCTAAAACAGGAATGGCAGTCATCATCGACATCGGAAACGCGAAAGACATTCACCCTAAGAACAAACAGGACGTTGGCAAACGCCTCGCGCTTTGGGCTCTCGCGAAAGACTATAACAAGAACCTTGTTCCCTCCGGACCACTCTACAAATCAATGAAAAAAGAAGGACCTACGATCAGAGTTTCCTTCGACTACGTCGGCTCCGGCCTCACGACCGGGGAGAAGAAAGGCTTAGACCCAATGAAAGAAACCAAGGGCGCAGAATTAGCCCGTTTCTCTATTCAAGATACAGCCGGGAAGTGGCACTGGGCTAAAGCCAAAATCGACGGCGAAGATGTTGTGGTTTGGCACGACGAAGTTAAGAACCCACAGCACGTCCGTTTCGGTTACGAATCTAACCCTGTCGGTATCAATCTTTACAATAAGGAAGGCCTTCCAGCTTCCCCCTTTACAACGGACTAAAATTATCAGGACGCAAGCGCCTTCGAGTAGATTCGGCGGCGCTTGTGGGTCTCGTGCTCGATATCTTTCCAAAGCGAGAGCACTTGTGAATTCGTCTCGAGTTCGCCGTTCGTTTCCACCCATTTGAAACCAGCCGCGGCGGCAGACTGGTGCATCTCCTGCATAACAATCGCGTTCAACCCAGCGTTACGAAGTTTTGGCGTGACCGCGATTAAATAGAGATCAAGCGTATCGCAGCTCCCTTTTAGTTGCCCACCCAACCAAGCTAGAAAAATACGTCTTATCCTACCTTGTAATTTCTGCATTAAACCAGACCACGAAGGCATAGCCACCCCTAGGGCCACGATCTTGTCTTCTGTATCGACTACCAATTTCACAAAGCGCGGGTCGATAAGGTTGAAAAACTTTTTAATTAGAGCATCGATTTCGCCATCTGTCATTGGCGTGAATTCGTAAAGATCCGAATAGGCAGCATTAATCATCTGAAAAATTTCACGCCCCAGTGGGCGTAATTCACTCACTGATTTCTTTTCAACCAAACGAAGCTTTTTTTTCTTCAAAGCATATTGAGCAACCCGCTGGTATTTCGAGTTCAGCTCAGGAGGCAGCTTAAAACGGTGCTCAACATAATCGACTTCCTTAGCGAAGCCACACGCCTCAATGGCCGGACCATAATAAGGGAAGTTATACGAGGAAACAACAGTTGGAAGCCGATCAAAACCATCAACGAGCACCGCCGAACGCTCAAAAGTAGTTAGCCCAAAAGGCCCTTCAAGAAGGGTCATTTCTTTTTCCACTGCCCAGTTCTCGACAGTTTCCAAAAGAAGTCTCGCCACTGCCAGATCATCTTCAAAATCCAACAGGCAGAATCGCGCCGCCTCCACGTTACGGAGTTCGTTATCCCGACGATTAATCACTCCTGCGATCCGTCCGACACACCTACCATTGCGTATAGCTAACCAAAGTTGGAGTTCACAATTCTCCAATCCAGGATTAACTCTAGCATCAAGAGACTTGAGTTCATCGCGAATCAACGGCGGGACCCACAAAGGGGAATTATGATAAAGATCGAATAAGAATTGCACGAACCGAAGACGATCTCTCCGCGAACCCGAAAGAGATTTGATTTTAATGAGACTTTCTTTATCGAGCATCGGCTAGCAAGGACCTTGGAATATCGAAGCTCTTAGGACAAGTGGTTTGCTAGCACTTCATTCTCAGAAAACCATCTCGT
>CESO01115513.1_pt1 | contig 16309 bp, 16 predicted proteins | sample 356341 | NCBI WGS metagenome assembly CESO01 (sample SAMEA2621812, study PRJEB7988) | marine metagenome | biome: marine biome (ENVO:00000447); feature: deep chlorophyll maximum layer (ENVO:xxxxxxxx); material: "saline water (ENVO:00002010), including plankton (ENVO:xxxxxxxx)" | depth 35 m
GAAAAAAGTAAATCTCTAAAAATTTTAAGCAACCTATATGATCAACTTTTTTCACATAATGTTGACAGAAATACAGTTATTTATGCTTTTGGTGGAGGTGTAATAGGAGATTTATCTGGCTTTGCAGCTTCGTCATATATGAGAGGTATAGATTATGTGCAAGTACCTACTACTCTTTTATCGCAAATTGATTCTTCTGTAGGAGGGAAAACTGCAATAAATAGCTCATATGGTAAAAACTTGATAGGAGCTTTCTATCAACCTAAATTAGTTTTAATAGATATAAATACTTTAAATAGCTTGCCTAAAAAACAAATGATAACAGGTTATGCAGAAATGGTTAAATATGGATTAATTAATGATGAAAATTTCTTTTTATGGTTAGAAAAAAATGGAAAACATATTTTACATAAAGACATAAAAAAATTAGAGTATGCAATAGCTATTTGTTGTAAATCTAAGGCAAGAATAGTAGCAAAAGATGAAAAAGAGAAAGGCCTAAGAGCTTTGTTAAATTTAGGTCATACTTTTGGCCATTCGTTTGAAAGAATAGCTAATTTTAAACATTTTACTCATGGAGAAGCAGTGTCAGTTGGGACTATACTCGCATTTAAAATTTCTAATGAATTAAATTATTGTTCATTAGAAGACTTTAATAGAGTTAATAATCATTTTAAAAAAATAAGACTGCCTACTCATATTAATGATTTATTGAAAAAAAAAGTAAAAGCCGCAGATGTAATAAAAGCAATGAAACTAGATAAAAAGACGATTAACAATATAATAAAACTTATATTAGTAAAAGGTATAGGGAAAGCTTTTATATGTGATACAATAGATGAAAAAAAGCTTAATCTATTTTTAAAAAATAATGGTTTTATATAAAGTACTTATAAAGAATAAATTAAATTATAAAGAAATGGTTTTTAAAATAAATGATAATTGAAATCATAGTAATATTTTTTCTTCTCTTACTGTCAGCTTTTTTTTCTTCTTCTGAAACAGCAATAACAAAAATATCTGATGCAAAGATTCATCAATGGGATGAAAAAAAAAATAAGAAAGTAATAAAAGCTAAGAGTCTATTAAAAAATAGAGAAAAGGTAATTGGAACACTATTATTAGGCAATAATATTGTAAATATACTTGCATCAGCATTAGCTACTAGTATTTTGATAACCCTTTTTGGAGATAAAGGGATAATCTATGCAACTGTTATCATGACTTCTCTAATATTTATATTTGCAGAAGTATTGCCTAAAACTTATGCCATAAGAGAGTCCGAAAAATTAGTAATACACTCTGCGCCAATAATAATATTTTTTACAAAAATTTTATCTCCTATTATTATAGTATTGCAAAGCTTAGTTAGCTCTATTCTAAAAATAACTAATAAAGAAAATAGTAAAAGTGACTGGAAGCAAAATTTAAGAGGCGCTATTCTATTAGCAAATAATCAAGGGGATGTTAGAAAATATGATAGAGTCATGTTGGAAAATATACTAGACCTGCATGAAGTAAAAGTTAGCGAAATTATGACACATCGCAAAAATATAGAAAGCCTTAACATATTAGAGAATATAGATGATATCATTCACTTAGCCTTAAAGAGTAGATTTACTAGGCTTCCTCTATGGAAGGGTAACACAGACAATATTATTGGCACAATACATATTAAGGACCTATTAAGAGCCAAAAATATAGATAATAAAATAGATATAAATATTTTGATGCAAAAACCTCTATTTATATCTGATAACACCTCCTTATCTGAACAATTAAATAAATTTAAAAAAGAAACAAATCAAATGGCTTTTGTGATTGATGAATACGGTGATTTGCAAGGTTTAATAACTTTAGAAGATGTGCTGGAGGAAATAGTGGGAGAAATTTTTGATGAGTTTGATAAACAAATATTAGAACCAAATATTTTAGAAGATAAAAGTGTTACTGTTGATGGAGCCATGACAATAAGAGATTTAAACCGTTTAACAGACTGGGACTTATCAGATGATGAGGCATCAACCATAGCTGGGCTGGTAATTGATGTAGCTCAAAAATTACCAAAAATTAATGAAACAATCAAAATAGAAAATTTTTACTTCAAAATACTTGAAAGACAAAGAACTAGACTAACAAAAATTAATATTAAACCATTTGATTTAGAAGCTTAATTCCATGTTGAATACTTTTATTCAGCTATTTCCTATTATAGCACCTACTTTATTGATAATATTACTTGGATTCACATGGAATAAAATAGGTAACCAAGTAAACCAGTCAGAAATAACCAATATTATTACATGGGTTGGAGCTCCATGTTTAATATTTAACACACTCATAAAGTTAGAATCCTCTATATTTATGGTTCAGGATGTAATTATAGCTGCAATATTAATGATATTAATAATGTTTGCATGCTCCTATATAGTATTAAAACTATTTAAATACCCTATAAGGCCATTAATAAATACTATGACTTTTGCAAATAGTGGTAATATAGGAATGACTATTTCCCTTTTTGCATTTGGATTTATAGGTTTGGAATTAGCCGTAATTTATTTTATGGTTTCTTCTATGCTGCATTTTACTATTGGACTTTCAATTTGGTCAGGTAAATGGTCGTTCAAATTTTTATTAAAAACTCCTGTTCTATATGCGGTATTAGCCGGACTTATTATAAATTTTAATAATATAGAACTTCCCAAGACTATAACTAATACTACCTCTATTCTTTCTGGTATAACAATACCTTTACTACTTTTCACTATGGGAATATCTATTAATAAAATTTCTTATAGAATTGAACTCAAAATAGTTATACTTATTATTCTGAGAATTTTTATTGCAACTTCTGTAGCTTATTTATTAACAATATTTTTAGACATAAAAGGTATTGCTAGAAATGTCATAATTTTACAAGGAGTGCTTCCCGCACCAATCTTTACTTATTTATTTGCCTCACAGTTCAATGTAAATCCAGAAAAAGTAGCAAACTATCTAATGACATCAACATTTATATCTTTATTTACTATTACTATATTTTTAACTTTAATTTTATAAAATTTTGGAAAAATTAATGACTTTATCTTCACCAAATAATAGAGAAAAAATTCACAAAAGAAATGTTCAATGCGAAGGGTTTAAAAGAGAAGATGGCCTCTGGGATATAGAAGGGCACCTCAAAGATACAAAAACATATACCTTTAAAAGTGACTCTAGAGGCCAAGTTAAAGCTGGAACTGCTATACACGAAATGAGTATAAGACTAACTTTAAATGATAATCTAAAAATTATAGATGTTTGCGTAGCTATGGATTCACATCCATATAATATATGTCCAGAAATTGTTCCAAATTTTAAAAAATTAATAGGTATAAATATCGGTAAAGGTTTTAGAAAAAATGTGTATTCAAGAGTAGGTGGAATAGAAGGATGTACTCATTTAGTAGAACTTTTGTTTCCTATTGCTACTACAGCTTTTCAAACAATCTATTCTTATAAAGCTTTCAAAAATAATAATAAAGCTAAAAAAAATAACTCTCCTATATTGATAAATACCTGCCATAGCTGGGGAGAAAATAATGAAGTAATAAGAGACTATTATCCAAAATTTTATAAAGGAGATATTTAATTATTATGAATCTTTTAGTTTTAGTGATAAAGCATGTAATCCTGTATTAAACTCTTTCTCCAAAACCTTATAAACCATTCTTTCTTTTTCTATTCTACTTTTTCCTAAAAATTCTTTACTTATAACTTCTACATTGTAATGACTTTCTCCTGATTCTGGAGCACTCTGATGTCCCCGATGGCTATTACTATCATCTATGACCTCTAAATAACTAGGATTAAAATATTCTTTAATTACTTGTTCTATTCTATTTTTTCGGTCACCTTTACTCATAAATAATTCCTTTCAAGAAACTCATAATTATAATATAAATACTATAAAATGAAATACTTTGATAATAATATAAAATATATATATGAAAAAAATGGCTCTGATACTCCTCAGTTAACAAAGTATTGTGAATGGAAAGGCTGTAATGAAAAAGGTATCCATAAAGCTCCTAGAAATAGAGAGTATTTAAGAGAGTTTAGATGGTTTTGCTTAGAACATGTTCGTGAGTATAATAATAAATGGAATTATTTTTCAGGATTATCTCAAATAGAAATTGAAAAAGAGCTAAAAGCTGATTTTTCATGGCACTTACCTACATGGCCTATGAGCGAAAATCTTAATAACAAAAATATAAAAGATGACTTTGAAATTTTAGATTCTACAAAAAATATGAATAAAATAAGTAATTTAGAAAATAATAAAGAAACAAAAGCTCTAAGAAAATTAGGCTTAACTCTAGATTCCTCCTTGCAAGATATTAAAAGACGATATAAAATTTTGGTCAAGAAACATCATCCTGATACTAATACAAACAAGAAAAAATCTAATAATATATTAATTGAAATTAATGAAGCATATAAAATACTTTTAAAAACTATTAAACAATAAACCAGGATACTAGTATGAACAAATATGATAAAGAAACTAATTTAAATAATGAGCCTAATACTACAATAAATACACAAAAAACTTTTAACTTGCGTGCAAATATGGAAATACCAGCTTACTCTGAACCTGACAAGTATGTTCCTGAAATTGATAAAAATTATCATTTTGATGAGGAAACTACATTAGCAATTTTAGCTGGTTTTAAATATAATAGAAGAGTACTAGTTCAAGGTTTACATGGTACTGGTAAATCTACTCATATTGAACAAATAGCTGCCAGATTAAATTGGCGATGCGTAAGAATTAATTTAGATAGTCATATTAGTAGAATAGATTTAATAGGAAAAGATGCCATAGTTTTAGAGAATGGAAAGCAAATTACTACTTTTAAAGAAGGCATTCTTCCATGGGCTATACAATCGGCAACAGCATTAGTATTTGATGAGTACGACGCAGGACGACCAGATGTAATGTTTGTAATACAAAGAATATTAGAAGCAGACGGAAAATTAACATTATTAGATCAAAGTAAAGTTATTAAGCCTCATAAATACTTTAGGCTTTTTGGCACCGCCAATACCATTGGATTAGGAGATACAACTGGTCTGTATCATGGAACTCAACAAATAAACCAGGGGCAAATGGATAGATGGAATGTAGTAACTTCATTAAATTATCTAGCAGAAGACATTGAATCAAAAATTGTATTTTCTAAAATTTTGGAATTAAATGAAAAGTTTTTAGATAAAAATAAAGTTAATAATATGGTCAAATTAGCAAACCTCACAAGAAATGGTTTTAAAAATGGTGATCTTTCTACGTTAATGTCTCCAAGGACAGTTATATCTTGGGCAGAAAACAGCATAATATTTAAAGATATTTCTTATGCGTTTAAAGTTTCTTTTTTAAACAAATGTGATGAAACTGAAAGAAATACTTTAAGTGAATACTACCAAAGGTGTTTTGGTAACTTATTGCCTGAAGAATGGCTATCTGCAATTATAGAAAACAAAATAATAATAGAATCTAAATAATGTCTAATAAAAAAGATCAAGTTAATGATTTTAAAAAAGCTATATCTTCTACTTTAAGAGCTATATCTAAAAAAAAAGATATTGATATCAATTTTGGAGCAGATACAGCTATAGATTCCAACTCTGTGACACTTCCATTGCCTAGTATTAAACTTGAAGAGTTAGAAAAAAAAGAAATTAGAGGGATTGCAGATAGTATTGCACTAAAATTTAAGTACCATAACAAAAAAACCCATGCATCTTTAAAGCCTAAATCTAAAGTAGCAAAAAATATTTTTGACTCAATTGAGGATGCTAGATATGAATCTTTAGGGATTATAGAATATAATGGTATTAAATCTAATTTAGATAAAAATATGGAATCTAAATATAAAAAAAACAAAGTTAACAAACTAATAAATCGCAATGAAGTCTCAATTGAAGATGCTGCAAAACTTATAATTCAAGAAAAACTAACTGATAAGACACTATCAAAAGATTTGTTAGAAATTACAAATACATGGAGAAAAGATTTAGAGCCAGTAATTAAAAAAAGTATAGAGGAATTAAAATATAATATATTTAAACAAAAAGATTTTTCTACTGTTTCTCTAAAACTATCTAAAGAGCTTCAATCTATTCAAGCTGAAGCAGATATTGAACAGGATAATAAGGATGATAATGATGAAGATTCTGATAACCAAGAAGATGAGCAAGAGAAAAATAATAATGAAGAAAACCAAGATATAAGTGAACAAGAATCTGAAACTGAAGAAAACTTATCTTCAGAGCAAGAAGATACAGATACTGATATTATAGAAGATGAAAATTCAGAATCAGAAAATAGTAAAGATGCTAATCCTTTTTATTCACCTCCTGCAGAAGACAAAAATGATTTTAAATACAATGCATATTCACAAAAATTTGACGAAATAGTCCATGCACAAGATTTATGTGATCAAGATGAGTTATTAAGATTAAGAGGAAACCTAGATAAACAAATCGAAAATATGGATAATATAATTTCTCAATTAGCTAATAGATTACAAAGAAAGTTAATGGCACAACAAAATAGATGGTGGGAATTTAATTTGGAAGAAGGTGTTTTGGACGCTTCTAGATTACCTAGAATAATAATTAATCCTCTTCAATCATTATCATATAAAAAAGAAATAGAATCAGAATTTAAAGACACAATAGTTACTTTACTAATAGATAACTCAGGTTCAATGAGGGGCAGACCTATTACTGTTGCCGCACTTAGTGCAGATATACTTGCAAGAACACTTGAAAGGTGTGGAGTAAAAGTAGAAATTTTAGGGTTTACTACTCGCTCTTGGAAAGGCGGAAAAGCTAGAGATGAATGGATAAAAAATGGACGTCCCGCTAACCCTGGAAGACTAAATGAAATAAGGCATATAATATATAAAAGTGCAAACAATCCATGGAGAAGATCTAAAACAAATTTAGGACTAATGTTAAGAGAAGGAATTTTAAAAGAAAATATAGATGGAGAAGCAATTGAGTGGGCAACTGAGAGGCTAACTAAAAGGTCTGAAAAAAGAAAAATATTAATGGTAATATCAGATGGTGCACCTGTAGATGATTCTACTCTAAGTACTAACTCCGGAAGTTACTTAGATAAACATTTAAGACAAGTAATCAAAAAAACAGAATCAAATCCAAATATAGAATTATTAGCAATAGGTATTGGACATGATGTCACACGGTATTATAATCAGGCATTAACAATTATAGAGGTTGATCAATTAGGAGGAGCTATTACTAATCAGCTAGCTATCTTATTTGATAAAAAAATTAAGAAAAAATAAAGTTATGCTTTGGTAGTTTCTTTTCTTTTTATTAATTTTTTATAATAAATAGCTGAAGCAGATAAGTCTTTCTCAAAAGCATCAGCAAGAAATTTATCAATTCCACCTTTTTTTTCTACTGTCCTTAACGCACTTGAAGAAACTCTAAATTTGACTGCTTTGTTAAGAATTTCACTAAACAATGAAGAATTTTGTAAATTAGGAAGAAAACGTCTTCTTGTTCTATTTTTAGCATGACTTACATTATTGCCAGTCATAACTTTTTTACCTGTAAGCTCACATACTCTAGACATAAATTAATCCTTTACTTAATATTCTATAATTTAATAAAACTGAATAGCATATCAGTCAAGAAATCTTTTATATAATAGTTAATTTTTAATTGGTCTTTGTTCAATTAATCCTAAAACTCTTCTTGCCGCATCTGTAATATTTGTTCCTGGGCCAAAGATTGCATCTACTCCTGCTTGCTCTAGTTCGGCATAGTCTTCATGAGGGATAACTCCTCCCGCTATGATTAAAACATTCTCATGCCCATTTTTTCTAATACTTTTAATTAATTCAGGAATTAAAGTAAGGTGACCTCCAGCTAGACTTGAAGCACCAACGACATCTGGCTTATAGGAGTTTACCATATCAGAGGATTCTTGCGGTGTTTGAAATAAGGGACCAACCTTAACATCAAATCCAAGGTCTTCATAAGCACTAGCAACAACATTTGCGCCTCTATCATGCCCATCCTGTCCTAATTTAACTATGAGAATGCGAGGTTTTCTCATTTTTTTTGTGAGAAAATCAGAAATAGCTTGTTTTACATAAATAAAGTTCTCATTTTTACTAAGCTCTGCTCCATAAATACCCTTTACTCCTTTATAATTAGCTTGATGGCGGCTAAAAACTTTCTCTAAAGCATCAGAAATTTCTCCTACTGTTGCTCTTTTACGAGAAGCTTTTATACTTAAGTCTAGTAAGTTTTCTGATTTACTTTTAGCTCCACTGATCAAATTATTTAAAGCCTGCTTTACTTCTGTCTCATCTCTTTTTTTACGTAATTTTTTTAAGTTTTTAATTTGTTGCTCTCTTACATCTGCATTATTAACTTTTAAAACATCAAATTTAGAATCTGATACTGATTCATACTTGTTAACTCCAACTACTATAGACTCTTTAGAATCGACTGATGCTTGTCTTTTAGCCGCAGATTCTTCAATCATTTGTTTAGGTATTCCTTTTTCAACTGCCTTGGTCATTCCTCCTAATTCTTCAATATTATTAATAATTTTTTCTGCAGAGGCTATAAGCCTGCCAGTTAAAGCTTCTATATAATAAGAGCCAGCTAGAGGATCAATAGACTTAGTGATACCAGTTTCTTCTTTTAAAATTAGTTGTGTATTTCTAGCGATTCTCGCAGAAAATTCTGTTGGTAAAGCAACTGCTTCATCAAATGCATTAGTATGAAGAGATTGAGTACCTCCTAGAACTGCGGCCATAGCCTCAACTGTAGTTCTAACAATATTATTATAAGGATCTTGCTCTGTTAAAGATACTCCTGATGTTTGACAATGTGTTCTTAACATCATAGATTTTTCATTTTTAGGATTAAAATGCTTTTTCATTAATGTGGCCCATAACCACCTTGCAGCTCTTAATTTTGCAATTTCCATAAAAAAGTTCATTCCAATTGCAAAGAAGAATGACAACCTAGGAGCAAAATCATCTACTTTTAAGCCATTATTTAAGGCTGCTCGTACATATTCTAAACCATCTGCAATTGTAAAAGCTAATTCTTGAGCTTGGTTGGCACCAGCTTCTTGCATATGATAACCACTAATAGAAATAGAATTAAATAAAGGCATTTTTTCTGCTGTATACCCTATAATATCAGACACAATCCTCATTGAGGGAGCTGGCGGATATATATATGTGTTTCTAACCATAAATTCTTTTAAAATATCATTTTGAATTGTTCCTCTTAGTTTTTTTTCTTCTACACCCTGTTCTTCTGCCGCTACAATAAAATTTGCTAATACTGGAAGAACAGCCCCATTCATTGTCATTGATACTGACATTTTATCTAATGGAATTTCATCAAATAATAGCTTCATATCCTCTACAGAATCGATAGCTACTCCTGACATTCCAACATCTCCAGAAACTCTGGGATGGTCACTATCGTACCCTCTATGTGTGGCTAAATCAAATGCTACAGATAATCCCATCTGTCCTGCTGCTAAATTACGTTTATAGAATGCATTTGATGCTTTTGCTGTGGAAAAACCAGCATACTGTCTAACGGTCCATGGCCTACCGGCATACATTGTAGCTTTAGGGCCTCTTAAAAAAGGTTCTATTCCTGGCATTCCACCTAAGTGAGGAAGTCCTTCTAGATCATTTTCTGTATAAATTGGCTGTATATCTATACCTTCAGGAGTTTTCCATATTAAAGAATCACTCTCGCTTCCCTTTAGCTCTTTCTTTGCTAATTCTGACCATTCTTTCAAAGTTCTAGATGAATTTTTACTCATAAACCTTTATAACCTTTCAATAATATTTGATCTTAATTATCTTTTATCCAAGGAATTTTTATATATGGGACCCCATCTTCATTTAGTTTTTTTTCTTCTTTTTTTGTCGCGGTTCCCCTTATAGCTTTACCCTTATGTTCACCTTTATAAATTAATCTAGCTTCTTCTGCAAAATTTTCACCCACATCAATAGTTTGTTTTTCTATTTCTTTATTAAGAGTTCTAAGCTTAGTTTTAAGCTCTAATTCATTGAGATTAGACACTGTCTTTTTATTCAAATCTGTTCTAATTGATGATTTTTTAATTGATGGTGCTACTATTGCTCTTTCAACGTTATCATTACCACAAACCGGGCAGGTTACTAAGCCTTTTAAAGCCTGATTTTCATAATCACCAGAACTCGAAAACCACCCTTCAAAAGTATGTAATAAATTACATTTAAGATCATATTTAATCATAAAAATTACCTAAAATAATATATAGCCTTAATTAAAAAGTTATTTAGTATTCTTATAAAGAAGATAATATATATAATATATAATATTATGAATAAAAATTTAAAAATAAATAATAATCTTAAAATTGGTAAACCTTCAAAATGGGTTACTAATAATTTGAAGGATAATATTGGTGGACTAACTTTACTAGATATAGCATGCGGAAGTGGAAGGCATAGTATTTATGCAGCATCTAAAGGGTATAAAGTTATCAGCTTAGACATAAGTATGGAAAAAATTTTAAATTTTAAATCCATTAAATCAATTTATCCTATGCAAATAGATATTGAAGCTTCTAATGCATGGCCCTTTAAATATAAAACATTTGATGCAGTGATAGTTACAAATTATCTTTATAGGCCAATATTTAAAAATATTATTAATAGTATTAAACTAGGTGGCATATTATTGTATGAAACTTTTTCAATAGAAAACTCTATTTTTGGAAAACCTAATAACCCTAAATACTTATTAAAACCTCAAGAGTTATTAAGTCTAGCAAAGAAAAATAATATGGAAATTATTAATTATGAAGAGATAATAACGCAATCTCCTATAAAAAAAGCTTTACAAAGAATTCATACAAGAATTAGATGAGATTATAATTTTCCCCATACTTTTTTAACTATATCCGATTTATTAATGTCAATGTCTGCTAATATAATATCTTCATTATTTTTAGCTTCTACTGCTATTTTACCCCATGGGTCTACAACCATTGAATGACCCCATGTTTCTCTTTTCTCATAATGGATTCCTATTTGTGCAGGAGCTAATACCCAAGAGCATGTTTCTATTGCTCTCGAACGAATTAATACTTCCCAATGATCTTTTCCTGTATTTTTTGTAAAAGCTGACGGAATAGTAATAATGTTGCATCCTTTATCTAATAATTTAGAGTAAAGTTTGGGAAACCTTATATCATAACAAATGGTTAAACCAATTTTACCTAATTCATTTTCTACTGTTACTATTTCTGAACCAGCAATATATCTATCAGATTCTTTATAACTTTCTTTTTCTGATAAAGTAGCATCAAACATATTAATTTTGTCATACCTTCCACAAATTTTTCCTAAATTGTCTATAAACAAAGAACGGTTTGCTAGTTTATTTTTAATATTTTTTGAGGGGTATACTGCTATGGAGCCCAATAGTACATATATAGAATATTTTAATGCAGCTTCTCTTGCGGCTAAAAGCGCTGGGTGTCTTGATTCTTCTGTTGCCGCAGCTAAGGTTTCAGACCCTCTTCCCATAAATGCACAATTTTCAGGAAAAAGTACTATATCTGCTTTATGTTCTTTTGCTTTTCTAATTCCATTCAAAATACTTTTAATATTTACATCTAAATCTGGAACTGACGTCATTTGTATCAATGCTACTCGCATTTAATCTATTTCTATATTTAGAGCTTTATCTAATTCCCCAGCACTTTCCATATCAAATAAATCATCGCAACCGCCTATATGTTTTCCATAACTAAATATTTGTGGGACGGATACTCTTCCGCCTGACAATTTAATCATTTCTTCTTTTTTATCGTATTGATCATGAATATTTATTTCTTCAAAATCTATATTTTTTGATTTTAGTAATTTTTTAGCTTGAGAACAATAACCGCACAAATGTCCAGTATAGATTACAACACCGCTCATATAATAACTCCTAGATGTAAGATATAAAATAATATATACATATATTATAAAAACAACTTTTTTAAAAAAAATATGGAAACAAAAATAGAATCTTTAATCCCCCAGATATTTGATAGAAAAAATATTCAAATAAATACTATTAAGCCTAATAAATTATTTGTAAATATTGCTTCTGAGATTGCTATACGACTAAAAGAAACCAACCTACATTTTGAAAATGTTTTAGAATTAAACTCTAAATCTATAGATACAAGTACCAAGATACTAGAAACTAAACTAATAAAAAATTTCTATAAAACTGCTATTAATAACCCTAAGAATAAAAATATTGTTAGCTTTAAAAGTGATGAAGAATATCTTCCAATAAAAAATAATTCCTTAGACTTAGTTTATAGTATTTTAGGATTAAATACGGTTAATGACCTTCCTGGAACTTTTAAGCAAATATATAATTCTCTTAAGCCAGGAGGTTTATTTATCGGCACTTTCTGGGGAGAGGGAACTTTATCTCCGCTAGCAGAAAGTTTAGCTTATGCGGACGAGAAAATATTAAAAGGCCTGTATTCAAGAATTTTTCCATTTTGTGATATAAAAACATTAGGAAGCCTAATACAAAGAGCTGGCTTTAACATGCCTATGGCAGACCAAGAAAGAAATTTAAAACAATATTCAAATATTAGAGATTTATTTATTGAAATACGCTCTTTTAATGAGAAAAATATATTAAATACTAGACCTAAATATTTTACTCCTAAATCCGTTTTTGAAGAGGCAGAGAAGTACCTTGTCAGAAAGAATGATAACAAGCCTAAATTCTCTATGCCATATAATATTATATTTGTTATGGGCTGGAAAAATTAAGCTATAAAGTTTTTTATCTCAAAAAAATATAATTATCTATTCTCTATATATTTATTATTTTTAATTAACCTTGCATCATATAATGTCAAAGATTATAGCCTAAACCCTAGAAATATAACTATACTTTGATTAATATACTTTGTATTATTATATAATGAATAAAAAATATTTTTTTCTAATTTTACAAATTATAATTATAACCTTTATTAAAATATCAATGGTACATTCTGCAGAAGAAAAAAGTATATTCTGTAAAGGTATTTATTGGGCTAACAATACAGCAGAATATGCAGAATGGGATATTATTTACGGTATACCTAAATACTATATTAATTTTAAAATTAATAATTCAATAAAAAAAGCAAAATTCTCTATTCGTAAGGGCAATGGTGGCACTATAATTGGAACTGGTGGATGGGATAAAAAGACGGGTGAACAAAGCTCATTAACTCTTTTATATTCTTTAAGTAATAAAATATTTAAAATGAAAAGCCGTTATACTGACACTAGAATAGAGGGTAAATGCACAGGAATAATGACGTTATGATCTATAATCAGCATTAATCTTAATATACTCTTTAGTTAAATCACAAGTCCATACCGTAGAATTTTCCTTACCTATTCCCATATCTATATCAATCACTATATTTTTTTCTTTCATTTTTTTTGCAACCAGATCTTCTTTATAATTAGCTACAAGAGAACCTTTTTTTGTTATTTTTATTTTATTTATAGCTATAGATATTTTATCCTGTATCAAAGGAACCTCAGAATTCCCTATAGCCATTATTATTCTACCCCAATTTGGATCTTCTCCTGCTATTGCTGTTTTCACCAAAGAAGAGTTAGCTATAGAAAGTCCTATATTTCTTGCACTTTTTTGAGATTTAACTGAACTAACATTTATAGTTATAAACTTACTAGCTCCTTCTCCATCACATACAATTTGTTGCGCTAAACTTTGCAAAACTTTATCTAGGGCATCCTTAAAAGGTTTTAATCTCTTATCTTTAATCTGCTTTATACTGTCTTTAAAAAAAACAGAAGGCGTAGAAAATAAAAGACAAGTGTCAGAGGTAGAAGTATCTCCATCAACTGTTATACAATTAAAAGACTTATCCACAGCTTCTTTCAACAAAAAATTGAGAATTTTAATAGGTAAAGGAAAATCAGTAAAAATAAACCCCAGCATTGTTCCCATATTAGGAAAAATCATACCTGAACCTTTTGCAATACCTACAACATTGAAATTTTTATTCTCTACATTAAATTTAGATTTTGCTCCTTTAATGAATGTGTCAGTTGTACATATAGATTCTGCTACTTCTTTCCATGAGGATTCTTTTTTCTTCTTTAATTTAGGAATAGCATTAATAATAATATTCTCATTTAAATGTTCTCCTATAACTCCTGTAGAGCAAACATATACTTCATTAGCATTACAACCTATATGATTTGCAACTGAATTTACGGTGTTTTTTACTGTCTCTATTCCTTTACTGCCAGTATGTGCATTAGCATTTCCAGAATTGACTATTAATGCTTTAGCTTTACCTATTTTTTTTATTTTTTTACACCAAATTACAGGCGCAGAAGGAGCTCGGGATTTTGTAACTACACATGCAACATTTGTATCTTTAGTCATCGAAATCAAACTTAAATCTAATTTATCTTTATATCTTATTCCAGAATGTATAGAAGATAATCTAATACCTTTGATTTTAGGCAAGCTAGGAAATGCTTTTGGCGCTAGAGGAGATTTTTTTAACATCTTATGTAAAGCTATTATCTTTCTTTAAATTAAATTATGGTATAAAATCATTAATTAATTTATAAACTAATGGCAAATAAAAATGCACTTAAATTTTAAATAAGTTTAAATTAATTATAAATATAGGAAGCTTTATATGCTAGGTAATATAGCAAGAAAATTTTTTGGTACTCCGAATGATAGGTTTTTAAAAAAAGTAAATTTATTATTAGAAGAAGTAAATAAACTTGAGCCACGAATAGAAAAACTTACAGATGACGAGTTAACAAACACTACCCTGAAACTTAAAAAATTATATTCTTCTCATAATGATTTAGATTTATTATTACCAGAAGCTTTTGCTACTGTAAGAGAAGCAGCTAAGAGAGTTTTAGGCCAGAGACATTATGATGCTCAGATAATTGGAGGAATAGTTCTACATCAAGGAAAAATATCGGAAATGAAGACAGGTGAAGGAAAAACTTTAGTTGCAACTTTATCAGCTTACCTGAATGCAATTTCAGGAAAAGGTGTACATGTAGTCACAGTAAATGATTATCTCGCAAGAAGAGATAGTGAATGGATGGGAAAAATTTATACCTTTTTAGGCCTATCTGTGGGATGCATAATTCCTAACCTAGAAGATGAAGAAAGAAAAAAAGCCTATAACTGTGATATAACCTATGCAACTAATAATGAGCTAGGTTTTGACTTTCTTAGAGATAATATGAAATTCTCATTTGACCAAATGGTTCAGCGTCCTTTTAATTATGCAATAGTAGATGAAGTTGATTCAATTTTAATTGATGAAGCTAGAACTCCACTTATTATTTCAGGTCCAACTGAAGACAATTCTGAGTTATATAAAAAAATTAATACTTTAATACCTTTATTTATAGAAGAAGATGTTGAAATAGATGAAAAAACTAAAAGTGTTAACCTCACAGAAAAAGGTAATGAGCATATAGAAAAAATATTAAAAGATAAATTATTACTTAAAGGAGAGAATTTATATGATCCAGAAAATGTGAATATGGTTCATCATATAAACCAAGCTATTAAGGCAAATAAATTATTTGAGAGAGATAAGGACTATATTGTTAATAATAATCAAGTAGTAATTATTGATGAATTTACCGGCAGAATGATGGAAGGAAGAAGATTTTCTGATGGTCTTCATCAAGCAATAGAGGCAAAAGAAAATGTTGCAATAAAAAATGAAAATCAAACTTTAGCATCTGTAACATTTCAAAATTATTTTAGAATGTATCCTAAGTTAGCAGGTATGACAGGAACTGCTCTAACTGAAGCCAATGAGTTCATGGAAATATACAATCTAGAAGTTATATCTGTGCCTACTCATAAAAAAATGATTAGAAGAGATCAAAATGATGAGATTTATAGAACTGCAGAAGAAAAATGGGAGGCAGTTATAGAAAATATTAAGACTGCAAATTCAAAGAATCAACCAGTTTTAGTTGGTACCACCAGCATCGAAAAGTCCGAAATGTTGTCAAAATTATTAAAAAAACAAAAGATTAAACATAATGTTTTGAATGCAAGAAACCATGCAGAAGAGGCTAATATTATTGCTTTAGCTGGAGTTACAGGTGCAGTGACAATTGCAACTAATATGGCTGGAAGAGGAACTGATATACAA
>CESO01048589.1_pt1 | contig 16295 bp, 18 predicted proteins | sample 356341 | NCBI WGS metagenome assembly CESO01 (sample SAMEA2621812, study PRJEB7988) | marine metagenome | biome: marine biome (ENVO:00000447); feature: deep chlorophyll maximum layer (ENVO:xxxxxxxx); material: "saline water (ENVO:00002010), including plankton (ENVO:xxxxxxxx)" | depth 35 m
GGGATCTATTATGATGGGAAATTTAGCCGTAGCTAAATTAATCTCGAATTGGTTTGATAAAAATGCTGGCAGAGCACTAGGTATTGCAGCAGTAGGTATTTCTTTTTCAGGGGTTGTGCTTCCCTTGGTTGTTGATCCTCTTCTTGACTTAGTGGGCTGGAGAAATGTTTATGTAATCTTTGCTTCAGTAGTTCTTTTCATTATTTTACCTCTTATTTTTTTTACTGTTATTGATGATCCAAAGACTGTCAATCAAGTTAAAGATGGTATAAAAAAAGATAATGAAGAAGAATCCTTGCCTAAGGAGATGACTGCAAAAGATCTTCTATCTAAAAAAATTTTTTGGATAATTTCTTTAGCGTTTGCTTTTCAATTTCTTTCAATGATGGGTGTGCTTGCTTTCTTACCCGTCCATGCAAGCAAAATGGGACTAGATGAAATTTGGAATTTTTTAGGTATTCCGATCAAACAATACGTTTTTGCTTATACTTTATCTGCTTTTGGTGGACTCCTAGGAAAAATAATATTTGGATATCTCATGGATATTATGAAAGCTGCATATCCTTCAATGATGGCGATGTTTCTTCAAGCAATTGGCATCTTCGGAATTACTTATTTTAATGAACCAAGTATATTTCTTATAAGCGCATTCGTATTTGGTTTAGGTTTTGGTGCGGCAACACCTCTTATGACTGCGTGCTACCTAAGAATTTTTGGACCACATAATCTTGGGAAAGCCAGAGGTATATCATCTCCAATTGTTGCCCCACTTCAACCAATTGGAATTCTTATAACAAGCATTCTAATAGGTTTTCAAGATACTTACTTTGTAGCTTTTAATATTATGGGATGTTTTGCTCTAGTCGCTATAGTTTTTGCAAGCCAAATTCAAGAGCCTGAGATTAACATTGCTTTTGACAAAAGAGTAAGTGACTAAAGCGTTGTATAATCCTTTCATACAAAAATGGGTGAAAAATGAAATACTTCTTATACAAAGTTGATACAAACTTTTTTGAAACCCCCTTAAAAAAAGGGTTTCAGAGGGTATTACTCATTGAGTGGGAATAAAATGGAAAAATCTAATTACAAAGAATGGTCGGTTGATTTTAATGGAAAAATAATCAAAGTATCTAATTGGTGGAATTGGGAAGGGAAGGGTTCCGCAGATTTATATTTAGATGATGAACACTTAGATCAAAACACAGACATGTTGGTCAATCCTAACAAAGCAATGCTTTCTAAAAGTGAAGTTTCTGATGATATAAAATCTATTAAAGTTTTTTCAGCAGGTGCTCTCACAGTCAAATTGTCAATAATGGTGAATGGAGTTGTGATTCTTCAAGATAAATTAAGTTTACTTGATAGATTTGCAAAAACATTTTTTTCAAAAAAATGATATAAACTTTTTTTAAATGCTTTAGCAACAAGGGTTCTAGAGCATAGTTCTATTGAGTGGGAGTGAAATGAATAAAGATAAAAAAATTGCTCAAAGACTAAAGGAGGTTGAGTTAATAAAAAATTATGTTTAAAAATGAGACAAACTGAGATTTTTCCAATTTTAGAAGACCAAAAACTTATTGAAGACTATATTTCTTATCAAAAGGCATTAAATTCATGGAAAAAAACAAAATTAGTAAGTCAAAAGACTATTATCAGAGCAAACGAAGCAATTAGAGATGCCAAATGCTCTAAAAATAAATCTGAAATAGAAAAAAGAAGATTTATTAATAAACTTTCTAGTGTTATTGAGCAGTGTGAAGATGAATTGTCCAAATCTCAAATGCATATAAATTCATGCAAAGAGATAATTGATGCATATGGCACATATTTTTCGTGTAAAGATGAATTTTAAAAAGTTCTTGCTTGAAAAAGAACCTGACTACAAAGGTAGGATGATTCAAGATATTTGGCAGTTCACTGATGATGAAATAGAAAGTAATCATGATTTTATACAATTAATTTTTCCACTTAACAAAAAAAGTCAGTCTGTTTTCCATGGATACTATCTGGATAATGATGAACTCATTGTTGAGTTAAAAGAAAATAATAAAATAAAAGAAAATCTTATAAAGTCTTCTAAGTGGTTTTTATCTTTTTTAAAAAGAAATAATCATTGGAAATCTAATTATGATCATAATCAATTAAGAGTAACGAGAATAATTGAGTGCTTAAGATTGCTAGTAAGCAATAATGAAGCAGATAATTTTTATCAATGTATAATAAAATTATCTTCAGACAGTAAAATCAATGAAACTACTTTGGAATATTGGAGAAATGCTTAGTGCTTCTCAAACCGCCCTATAAATAATTATTACATTAAAATAGATCCAAAAGGAATTATTCGCATGATTACATGTCATATCTATAAAGAAGTTACTGGAGATAATCATTAAAATCGAAAAACAAAACTTATCTGTGGACCAGTTATTTCTTAGTGCCGAGAGTATGGCTAAGGACTTCTCGCTTTTTCCTCGCAAGGAACCAACCTTAGTTGTGAGAGGATTGTTGAAGGAACAGCAGATTGAGATGGCTTTAGAGAATTTTAAGAGCATGGAGGTGGATTCTTATATTGCTGCCACTGTTGCTCCTACTGAAGAATCCACAAGATCCAGTAGCAAAGAAATTATTGCTGCCCTGGACGTAGATATTTATAACGAAGTTGACAATGGTCCGCTTTATTGCGCTGAGCTCGAGTTAGAATTCGATGGTGAATTAAGGCGCATAGGATTTGTTACTCAGAACCGCACAACCAACTCAGGTGTATGGGGACCAGATCATCATAAAGCAGCAGCAAAGATTGTTGCCAGCTACGCCACTCGATCCATGCCAATTGTTACTTTCATGGATACACCTGGAGCTGATCCTTATGAAGAAGCAAATGCGAACAACCAGGCACATACTATTTCAACTCTAATCGCAGAACTTTGTAATGTTGATGTTCCAACTCTTGGCATCATTATTGGACAGGGTTATTCTGGTGGTGCTATTCCGTTGGCAGCAAGCAATCTATTACTTTCTCTTCGAACTGGTGTATTTAATACTATTCATCCAAAGAGCCTCTCTAATCTTGTGCGTCGCTATAACTTATCTTGGCAGGAGTGTGCCAAATTTGTTGGTGTGTCTTCATATGAATTATATAAACAAGGAAATATTGATGGCATTATTGATTTCGATCCAGGTGAGGAAAATAAAATCGAGAACCTCAAAAACAGTATTGTAACTGGGATTTCTTTTATAGAAAACAGTACTAAGGATTTTGTTTCAAGACATCCAGAGGTTATTAATCACTATCAAAGAAACCTAAATCGTTACTTTAATTCATCTGAAACCATATCAGCAGTTCATTCCAATTCTAATTTACGATTTCCAATCTTTCCTACCGAATGGCCAAATATTTTCGGTGTGGCGTTTCGTTATCTAAGATATGTGGGACTGCGTCGTCGTATCAAGAGCACCACAACTACTCAGTATGGCCGATTAGCAGAAACAGAGATTCCAGAAGGAGAGTTATCGCAACGTATGCACCGTGAGAGACGTGCTGCATTCTTGGGTTGGTTGCAAGATCCTGATAAGGTTCTTTACGAAGATTCACTTAACCGAGCTTGGAAAAATTTTCAGGAAAAACGCAAGGCTCTTAGCGAAGAACGCGGTCGAATTGCTCAGTTTATTTTTGGTGAACCTCAGTCGAACTTTGACATAGCTAAAAATGAAATATGTTTGGTTGCAGGACTGCATCTTTACAATCGTTGGAAGGCGGGTGCTAAAGACAACCTAAGTGCTTTAATTGAGTACCTGAATGATATCGAAACCAGCAGTTATTTTCTCTCTACCTCTGATATCAAGGATGTAAAGGGACTCCTTGAATCGCTCTCAAAGACCGATGAACCTTTTCGTAAAATGTTAAAACAACAATTCAGTTTCGAAGGTAAGAAGCTATTCGATCAGTCATTTATAAAAGAAAAAAATGCTATGTTTCTAGTTTCTAAACTAGTATCGGAATTAAACCTTATTATTGAAAGTGGTTCTCTTTACGATGAAGAATTTTTTGCTAGCATAGAACTTTCTGAGGCAACCAAAACACTGACTTTAAAAAATGCACACCCCATAGTTATTAATCGAAGAATTCTTGAGGATACACTTTGGTCGAATATCGAGCGAAAGACAGATTTAGGTGGGACCAAAGCAATTCAAGATATTGATATTATGGATGTTGTTATTAACGAAGACCTTCGCGAAAGCTTTATAAGTAATTGTCATAATCTCATTCTATTTGATTATGTTTATGAAAATATGATTGCTAATTTAGTTTCTATGGCTCGTGAAGCTAACAAATCCAAGAGTATTCCATATGATTTCATTTCAGACCTTCTCGAGAAAACCATTCAAGATGCGCTAAAGCTCGATACGTTTAAAGATCATAACAAAATCGACATTCAGCGGTCTTTTGCTTTATGGATGGAAAGACTTACAGCGTATTCGGGTTGTTCAAACTTTTTGAAATCTGTAGAAGAATGGATTTGCGTAGTTCACAAGGACAAGAGTGATACGTTGTTTGTTATTGTGAGCTTCTTTTTTGAGAAAATCCTGCCCGAGTACTACGCGTCTCGTAGATACGGGAATCAGTTTGAAGGTAAGATTAAACCTGCTAGAATCGGTCGTCGTAAAGATTTTTGGAACCGCCTAAATATTGCTTATCGCGATCTGCTCTTAAATGAGTTTCTAAATCAGGAAAACCGTTCAAAGAGAACTACTTACGAGACCATTCTTAATAAGTACGTTGAAAATTTTGAAGAGATTAGTGGTTCGTTGATGTCTGCGAACCCTTGCTCATTTCCTACCTTCAGAGCTTCCATTGAATCAGCGTTGAAGTCGAATGTGAGACCTCATGGGCTTATTACAGGTATTGGTGACTTTAAAGCAGAGAATGGCTGTTACAGAACAGGTCTTGTTCTTTCTAATGTGGCATTCCAAGCAGGTAGTATCGATAACTCTGATTGCGAGCGGTTCTGCAATTTACTCGTAGAGTGTGCGACACAAAGGTTGCCGGTGATATGTTTTATTTCTTCTGGAGGTATGCAGACCAAAGAAGGCGCTGCAGCTCTCTTTACCATGCCGGTAGTTAACGATCTCATTACGCGTTTTGTTATAGAAAATAATCTACCGATTATCATGTTTGGCTTTGGTCATTGCACAGGTGGTGCGCAGGCAAGTTTTGTAACGCATCCCCTCGTTCAAACCTATTATCTCTCAGGAACTCGCATGCCATTTGCTGGTCAGGCTGTTGTTGAAAGAAACCTACCATATCATTGCATGGTGAGTAATTACCTATCATTAAGTAAAAGTTCTATGGCTGGTCTTGTTAAACATCCTTTCTCTAAAGAACATGACAAAGAGCTTCGAAAAATTGATCCAACTATCCCAATTCCAACAGAATCTGTTGAGCAAGTAGTCGATCGTGTTATGGTTGGCATTCTTGATGCTTCTGGACCCGTTGTTGAGCTGAATACTCCTAAAGAGGAAAATCTAATTCGGCCTATTAGGAAGGTTCTAATTCATGCTCGTGGTTGTACAGCCGTAAAACTTGTTTCACATGCTAAAACACTGGGTTATGAAGTAGTGCTAATTCAATCAGACCCAGATATGGAATCGGTTCCGGCAGATATGGTGCTTGATGATCCAAAACATTCCCTGGTATGTATTGGTGGCAATACTTCAGATGAAAGTTATCTAAATGCATTGTCTGTTATTAGTATTGCTGATACCGAGCAGGTAGATTCATTGCACCCGGGTATTGGCTTTTTATCAGAAGATCCAAATTTTGCCAATTTGGTTCGTCAGCATGCCATAAACTTTATTGGCCCAAGTGTTGAGTCTATGGAAACTATGGGTAATAAATCTAATGCAATTAACACGACAATGAGTATTGATGTGCCAGTGGTTCCAGGCAGTCATGGTATTGTAGAGAGTAGTGAAATGGCAGCTGAGATCTCAGAGCAGATAGGTTATCCAGTTCTGCTTAAAGCCGTTCACGGCGGTGGCGGTAAAGGCATCCAGGTTGTTAAAAGATCTGAGCAGATGCATCACTTATTCCATCAGGCCACAACTGAAGCCAAAGCAGCGTTTGGTAATGGTGATGTATACATTGAAAAGTTTATAACTAGTTTGCGACACATTGAAGCGCAGTTGCTGCGAGACACACATGGTAATACTAGAGTGATTGGTATCCGAGATTGTAGCGTTCAGCGCAATAACCAGAAGCTAATGGAAGAATCTGGATCTACTATGTTACCCAAGAGCTTTGAGGAAAAGATACTAAGATATGCTGAAAAAATTGCGGACTCTGTAGATTACATCGGAGCAGGCACTGTTGAATTTATTTATGACGTTCCAAACAATGATGTTTATTTCATGGAAATGAACACACGTCTGCAAGTTGAGCATCCTGTAACAGAAGTAGTCACAGGTGTTGATATCGTTGAAAAGCAGTTTCAGATAGCATCAGGCGAATCCATTGCTGATATGAAATTCATGGAAGAAGGCTATGGCCTGGAAGTTCGGGTGAATGCAGAGAAAGCGATAGTTGATTCAGAAGGAAATATTTCCTTTACACCAACGCCTGGTGAGATCAAAACATGCGTACTTCCTAAAGCAGATCATATTGAAGTTATCTCTATAGCAGGTGAGGGTAAGGTGATTTCACCTTTTTACGATAGCTTAATCATCCAAATTATCTGTTACGGTAAAGATAGAAAAGATGCTGTAAATAAGATGTCAGAATACCTAGATTCAGTTGTCATTAAGGGTATTTGCACGAATATTCCAATAATCAAGAAGATCCTCAAGGATGATGTCTTCCTAAAAGGAAAATATGACACGGGTTATTTGCCTGCGTTTCTGAGCAGAATCGACTCTGGCAAACTAATTAATGAGATTGAGGAAGCTTCTGGTAACCCTGGAAAGGGTTTTAGTTTTGATATGTTAAAAATTGATGATAGCGAGGAACTTAAAGTGCTTTCACCGTCAACAGGCGTATTCTATAGAGCGCCTTCACCCTCAGAACCAGAGCACGTAAATGTAGGTGATGTGGTATCAACAAAAGACGTTTTGTGTGAGCTTGAAGCTATGAAAATGTTTAGCATTGTAAACCTAAATACATTCGCTGGAGATGATAGAGATCTATACGACCCTGACTCGATGTACAAAATTACTCGAATTAACATCACTGATGGTCAACAGGTTAATGAAGGAGATTTGTTATTCATAATTCGTCCTGTGGCTAGTGAAAGTTAAAAGAACCCGATCATACTGAGTGGAAAATAGTATATTAATTGCTAAAATTTATATATTAAGAAATCAAAACTAAAAATGAATTTATTTAAGAATGGTTTATTTAATACTCTCATGGCATCCAGCCCAATAAGAGAGATACACCAAAAACCCTTACGAAAAAAACTCAATAGAATTTCTTCTAAACATATTTTTACATCTTCTAATTCCCAGTCAATTGAGATATTTGAGACAGACTTACATAAAAAGAAGGTAATTTTTTTTCCTGGGTGGTTAGGCCATAAAGATTCTAAATACTTAATTCCTTTAGCCAATCTTTTGCATATTAAAGATTTCGATATTATAAGGATACATCCCATTGACCATGGTAATACAGAGCACTTGAATAAAGATTTTTTTAGAGCTACTGATATTCAAACTCTAATTGAAGCAGTTCAATTTATTGGCAATAAATATCCAAACAACGAAATACACTTAATTGGTTTTTCTTTAGGTGGCAACATTGCATTAAGAATATCTGCTTCTTCTGCAATTAATTTCTTAAAAAGTACTGTGGTTCTTTCTCCTGTAATTGATCCTGAAATCTCAATGCAAGCAATGGACAATACTTCTTGGATTTTAAAAAAATATTTTGTAAAAAAATGGCAAAAAACACTGAGAAGAAAAATAAAGTTGTATGAAATTGTTAATGCAGAAGAAGCTTTAAAGTATAAAAATCTTCAAGAAATGACAGAATTTTTCACAGAAAATTTTTCACCACACAATAATACCATGGAGCTATTTTCTGGATATGCTATAACTCAAGATACTATTGATCAGATAAGACATAATACTTTTATATATTCCTCTAGTGATGATCCTTGTGTTCCTATCGAGCCTCTAAATAAACTAAACCAAACAGATTATGTAATATTTAAACCTCAAAAATATGGTGGACATTGTGGATTTATAGATGACTTCAAGTTTTCTTCTTTTGTGTATGAAGAAATAGCAGGCAAACTAGATAAATCATAATATCTAATGAGAAAACAAAATGAAAACGAAACTTAACTTAATAACTGTGTTCCTAATAGTAAACCTTAGTACCCCATCTTATGCTTATGGGATTTCTGAAGCAGTTTGCAATAGTCATAAAATGGTAATGAATACTGTAATAAGTTGGCGTAATAGTGGAATACCAATTCAGACTGCAAAGGATGTATTTGATCATGAGGATAATTACGAGTTGTTGTTTTGGCTAAGAGGTGTAGTCAAAGAAGTATACAAAGACCCAGTTGCAGGTAAGAAATTCTTAGACTCAGGTTCGTTTACCAAAAAATGCATCGAAATACACAGAGGCTATTAATATTTCTTGATTTGAACTCAATATACAGTTCATTGTGATATAAAATTAGCCTCTATTAATTTTATTTATCCAGTAGGTTTTAGAATCAGAGTTTGAAATAAGCGAAGCCATCACCCTTGCTTTAATTAGATTATTTCTATCAAAATAATGTTTAGTAAATTTACCGTACCAGTAGTCCTTTGTATTAATATTTGAAAGCATTTCATTCCAATTAAAAGCTTTTTCAATATTACCTCTATCAAAGTTATATTTTAAAAATTTACCATACCAATACTCTCTAGTGCTTGTTGAAGATAATTTTTCGTTATATTTGGTAGCAGATTTTAGCTCCCCTCTGTCAAAATAGTATTTTGTAAATTTTCCATACCAATATTCTTTTGTACTAATTGAAGATAATTTTTCGTTATACTTTATAGCTGAATTTAGCTCGCCTCGATCAAAGTAGTACTTTATAAATTTTCCATACCAGTATTCTTTAGTTGAATTAGAAGCAATTTTTTCATTAGTCTTTATTGCTAAAGATATATTTCCTGAATCAAATGCTGATTTGACCTCTTTTCCATACTCATAGTCATTTGCACTAATAGTTATAGAAAAACTTATTATTAATATTACTAAGACTTTCATATTCCCCCCAGAATCTAACTTTACTAAGCATTGTAATAAAAAAATGTTTTACTTTCATACACTTTTTATTTATGCGATATTATATTAATACATAGGAGAGATTTATGAATAAATTTTATGCTTTTTTTGCATTAGCATTTTTAACTGCTTGTGGTTCATCTGACAATACAAGTGATTTAGTTATTGATAAAGAAACAGTAGTCGAAGAGACTGTTGAATCAGCGCTTGATGGAAATTGGTCAGATCCCACGGATGCCGATGTACGAATAGAGATATCGGGAGATATTGCTACGCTTATTGATGGTGATATGAGCTTAAAGTGTGTTGTTAGTGAACCCCAAGTTTATGATAATAATGAGACATACTTGATAAAAGACTGTGATGATGCTGTTGGATTAGAAGTTGTTATAGCGATAGTCGATGGCAATTTGCGAGCTACAATAGCAGGTGTTGGTGAATCAACAACCTTCGTAAGAGATTAATAAGCAAAAAAACTTTTATAACTATATAATGGTCTTTTTAAAAAGAGGAGAAAACTATGAATAAATTATATGCGTTTTTAGCATTAGTATTTTTAACTGCTTGTGGCTCACCGCTTGATGGCAACTGGAAAGTTGTTGGTGAAGATGATGATATATCTATAAAAATAACCGATGATAAAGCAAGACTTTTTGAGGGAGACATTTTACTTGGTACTTGTAATATTGACGATAGCGAAACATTTATGACTTGTGGAGATGATGAGAGAGAGGTACTTATCACATTAGATGGGGATAGCATGAAAATGCAAGGACCTGGTTTTACTGGTACCTTTGAAAAAGAGTAATAATAAAGACATATCTAATTTAATTGCTTTATTTATGAGCAAATCATATGTGTTTCTTGCGCTAGCATTTTTAACTGCATGTGGCTCACCGCTTGATGGAACTTGGAGTGGTGTTAGTGACGAAGTAAAAAATTCTACACTAGAAATAACCGGAGATGAGGCAATGTTTACTATTAAAGTTGGTAATGTTGTTAAGAATGTTATTTCATGTGATGTATCAATAGATAACAACGAATCAAAGCTGCTTTGCAATGAAGATGGAAGGACTGCGATCGTTATCCTATCAGTGGATGGAGACAATATGACAGCGACACCAGATGGCAGTAAGGCAGCCACTTTCGTAAGAAATTAGAAATTTACATTAGATTTAGTTAAAAAAGAGCAATAATTAAGATGTGTATTTAATTTACACGTAATGGTTTATATGCGATAGTATTTATTCAAAAAGAGGAGAAAATTATGAATAAATTATATGCGTTTTTAGCATTAGTATTTTTAACTGCATGTGGCTCACCGCTTGATGGAAATTGGAGTGGTACTGGTGATGCAGAAAATTATACAATGGAGGTATCAGGAGAAGAGGCTAAACTTGTCGATGTTACTGATGAGGAAAGTCTTTCATGTACTGTTGAAAGTCCTGGTGAAAGCAAATCAAACGTGATTTGTACCGAGGGTGACGATACCTTTACTTTGGTTGTGTCAGTCGATGGAGACACTATGACAGCAGTAGAAGAAGGTGACGACGACGTAGTGACTTTCGTAAAAAAATAGGAATCTAATAACCACTCATCGTTAACAAACGATGAGTGGTTAATATTTAATAATTCAAATAATTTATATTTTTAGAACCTAGATAAGTGCACCAAAGAGAGCGGCGCCAAACATCATAACTGCAATCAGAGCAATTACAAAAAGACCAATTGTTACGTAACCTGTTGCTAAACCAGCTATTGCCATACCACGGCCATCAAATTCTTCAGGAAATTTCTTTATATTCGATAAATGTACATGTCCTAAGGATACCGCTACGATAGCTAGAATAAGCCCTAAGATACCTAGAAAGGGTATAATAAAAAATACTATAGCGCATATACCGCATACCATTGACGCAACGGCCATTCCTTTTGCAGGTTCTTTCATTTGGTTGGTGTATTCATCCATAATAATACTCAATTTTTAAAAATGTTAATATAACTCAAATCATATAATAAATAAATCATATATTTCAATAATGAATTTAAAAAAACTATTAAAAAAAACAAAAAATATAGCTATTGTTGGAGCAAGTTCTAATCCTGAAAGAGATAGTTTTAAAGTCATGAAATTTTTAATAGATGATGGGTATATAGTTTTTCCAGTAAACCCTAAAGAAGAATATATTTTAGGCAGAAAATGTTACTCAAACCTTAAGCAAATTAAAGAAAGGATTGATATGGTAGATATCTTTCGAGCAAATGAATTCATTCTTGCTATTACAAATGAGGCCATAGAAATTAATGCAAATATAATTTGGACACAAGAAGGTATTGTTAATGAAAATGCTGCATCTATAGCTAAAAAGTCTGGTTTAACAGTTGTCATGGATAAGTGTCCAAAGAAGATTTTAGAATCTTGAGATTGGACTAATATTTATATTTATCATTTAATAAAGTTATGAAAGAAAATTTACACAACATTCTTCATCTAGACAAAGATGATAAAGGCATACTTAGGCTTACAATGGATGATCAGAATAACAAAAATGCCTTGTCAGAATTAATGATGAATGAACTTATTAGTGCTATTAATGGCGCCTCTAATGACAATTCTATAAAAGTGATTGTAATTGCAGCGAAAGGGGATGTTTTTTGCTCTGGTCATAATCTTAAAGAAATTACAGAGGCAAGAAGTAATGATGATGAAGGAGCTTCATTTTTTATAAATCTATTTAAATTATGCTCATCCTTAATGCAGTTAATTGTAAATTCTCCAAAACCAGTTATAGCTGAAGTTGATGGGATTGCTACAGCAGCCGGCTGTCAACTTGTTGTAAGTTGTGACTTAGCTATATCATCAGATACTGCTAAATTTGCAACACCCGGTGTAAATATAGGTCTTTTTTGTTCAACGCCTATGGTTGCTTTATCAAGAAATGTAAATAAAAAAGATGCAATGAAAATGCTTTTAACTGGAGATATGATAGATGCTAATGAGGCAAAAAGAATTTCATTAATTAATGATCATGTTTCTCATAATCAACTAACAAAATCTGTGTTAGAGTTGGCTAAAAAGATTTCGAAAAAATCTTCAATTACAGTCAAAACTGGAAAAGAAGCCTTCTATAAACAACATGAAATGAATTTGTATGACGCCTACGAATATACATCTCAAATAATGACAGCAAATACACTAAGGGATGATGCTAAAGAAGGTATTAATGCTTTTTTTGAAAAACGAGATCCCAATTGGAGGGATAACTAATGTCTAAAGATAATCTAGATCTAAAAAAACATATAAGAAATGTAAAAAATTTTCCAATAGATGGAATTGAATTCAAAGATATTACAAGCCTTATAGAAACACCATATGCTTTTATTAAAACGTGTGATGAGCTAACAAGGGTTACAAAAAAATTTGGTGCAAATATGGTAGCAAGCATTGAAAGCAGAGGATTTATTTTTGCAGGAACTATAGCCAGAGATTTACATCTTCCATTTGTTTTAGCAAGAAAGCCTGGAAAACTCCCCAATGAAACCTTTCAAAAGAGTTTTGATCTTGAATATGGCAGTACCTCCATAGAAATTCAAAAAAATACAAAAGTTAAAGGAAACCAGAAAATTGTAATTGTTGATGATTTAGTTGCAACTGGTGGTACAGCGATAGCATGCGCCGAACTATTTACTGAAAACTTTGGCGTTAAAAATTCAGATATTTTGGTTTTGGGTATTATTGATCTCACCTCACTAGGGGGTAGTAAATTAATAAGAGAAAAAGGTTATGCGATAGAAACCCTAATAGATTATTGATTTCTCTTTGTAATAGATCGCCAAATATTTATTGCAGACTCAAACTTCAAAAAAGGCTTGGTAATTCTGTATACTCTGCTTGGTATTATTTCAGTTTTACCATTTTTTGATGCTTTTTCTGTTTCTTTTACAACTTGATCTGCATTTATCCACATCCAGCTAGGTACTTTTTTTTCAAGGTGATCTAATCCAGCTCTTTTATGAGCAGCAGTCTTTACATATCCTGGCATACTCACAGTTACTGAAATATTTTTATTTTTTAATTCAGCTGAAATTGACCGTCCATATGCATGTATGCCAGATTTTATACTTGAATATATTGATGACTTTGGCATAGCTGTTATTGCGCCTATGCTGGAAATAATAACTATTCTTCCTCCTCCATTTTTTATCATTTTTGGAACAAAACCTTCTATTAAATCTATTACACCCCCACACATAAGATAATAAGCATCATTCTTTTCTTTCTCATCTAATTTGCCTATAGCACCATTAACAGCAATACCTGCATTAGCTACAATCAAATCAGGTGTCTGAAAGTTTTCGGTTATATATTTCACAGACGCTATTTTTCTTAAGTCAGTTGAATGGAATGTAGAGTTTGTATATTTAAGATTTTTTTCAGATTCTTTAAGCCTTTCTTCATTTTGAGAAACAAGATCTAGATACCATCCCTCATTTCTTAGATATTTTGCATATGAAAAACCTATTCCAGAAGATGCCCCAGTTATCAATGCTCTAGATCTCATAATTCATCTTATATTACATAGGTCTTTATATTCAATATCATTAAAGCTTATCTTGAAATATCTTTCTTTGATATGATTTAGTTATGAGTCATAAATATGGAAGATTAATGCTAGATTTAGCTGGAACAAATTTATCCAATGAAGATAAGGCATTAATTCAAAATAAACATGTTGGAGGATTAATATTTTTTTCAAGAAACTTTGAATCTTTTGACCAAATAAAAAATCTTGTAGATGAAATCAGAAACATTAAAGAAAATATCATTATTGCAGTTGATCAAGAGGGAGGAAGAGTTCAAAGGTTCAAAAAAGAATTTACAGAAATACCTTCAATGCAAAAAATATCAAAATATGCAAACTCAAACAATGATTCTCTATTTTTAAAGGAAATTGGATGGTTGATTTCAAGCGAATTGGTTGCAGCAGGCATTGATATTAATTTTGCTCCAGTTTTAGACATCGATGAGAAAACCTCAAGCATAATTGGGAATAGAGCTTTTTCTAATAAAACTTCAGAAGTAATTTCTATGGCATCTAATTTTATTGATGGAATGCATGAAGCAGGAATGAAATCTACGGGAAAACATTTTCCAGGACATGGAGGAATATTTGAAGATAGTCATAATCAACTTGCTGAAGATACTAGAAATTTAAGAGAGTTATTATCTATGGACATTAGGCCTTATGAAGAGCTAACTAATAAATTAGATGCTGTTATGTGCGCTCATGTTCTTTTTCCAAATATTGATAAAGATATACCAAGCTATTCAAAATATTGGTTGAAAAATATTCTTAAGGAAAGTATCAAGTATGACGGTTTAATCTTTAGTGATGATTTAAATATGTTTGGAGCCGGTAATTTAAGTTTTGCGGAAAAGGCAATTAAATCAATAGAGGCTGGATGCGATATGGTTTTAGTTTGCAACAACAGAAGTGAAGCAATTAATGTAATTGATATATTTGAAAAGAATAATATAGATCTCTCAAATAAGATCTCTAAAATGAAGAAAAGTTTAAATATTGATTGGAGTGATTTGTGTAATAGCAAAAGAAGATCAATTATTAAAGAAAAATTAAAAACTATAGGAGGATAGAGTGAGAAGAATTATCACAGGACACAATGAAGAGGGCAAATCAATTATTACATTAGATGGTCCTCCAGCAAGATCGATTGGAGAAGATGTTGGAGGTCTTTTTGAGCTATGGAATACAGATGGAAATGATATTATCTCAACCGACTCTGTTGATAGGGCAGATGATGATATTATCTTATCTCCACCACACGGAGGAACTAAATTTAGATATTTCCAAATTAATCCACTGCCAGAAGGTGTTCCAGAAGAAATGATGCAAGAAATTGCAGCAGATGCATTTAAAAAAATAAGTGCATCTCATCATAGGGTAGATACGTCTAAACATCCTGCAATGCATAAAACCGATACTATTGATTATATTATTTTGCTTAAAGGTGATGTAACTCTAATACTTGATGAAGAGGAAGTTGATTTAAAGCCGTTCGATGTAGTTATTCAAAGAGGAACTAATCATGCTTGGGTTAATAATGGAGATGAACCAGCGTTATTAATAGCAGTCTTAATTGACAGTAATATTAAATAGCTTTCTTAGAAACCAGCTTGACCTTCTTGAATAATGTCATAATAACTTCTATCTAATAAAGAGTACGTTTTTTCCCCTGGCTTTTTAACAAAGATTTGATCACCATTAATTTTATCAAGGTGATAAGCTTCCTCTCTTAAGTCGTTCTTTTTTAATTTGAATGTTCCTGTAGTTTCAAGTTCTTCAATGATTCTTACAAAAACTGGTTGAGCGTAGCTTGGTAGTCTTTCTAGAACAAACTCAGAAAATTTATCCCACTCAAAATTGTTAAGATTGCAATTGAATGCAACCATTCCAGCTCTTCCTTCACTTTGTGGCACTTTAACACCAAAAACATTAGCCATATTTACTTGATCAAATCCATTTAATATTTCAGCAACTTCATTAGTTGAGACATTTTCAGATTTCCATCTAAAAGTATCACCAACTCTGTCAACAAACTGATAGTGTTGCCTTCCCAAAGCAAAACCCACATCCATAGTTCTCAAAAGATCTCCAGTATCAAACCAACGATCTCCATCTTCAACGACATTTCTTATTATTTTCTTTTCACTTGCTTGTGCGTCTGTATACCCATTGTAAATTGCATTTGGACCAATCTTCATCAAAGCTAAACCTGGGGAATGATCTTTAATTTCAATATAATTTCCATTCTCATCAACTTTTAATTTATCTTCAGCCACATCATAAGCAAAAAGCTTGATATCTGTATTTGTCATGCCAATAGTTTGATCTTTGTTAAGTAGATTCATAAACATACCATTTGCTTCACTAGCCCCGTATATTTCGCATATTCGATCAACATTAAATCTATTTCTAAATGTATCCCAAAGATCTGG
>CESO01022395.1_pt1 | contig 16288 bp, 15 predicted proteins | sample 356341 | NCBI WGS metagenome assembly CESO01 (sample SAMEA2621812, study PRJEB7988) | marine metagenome | biome: marine biome (ENVO:00000447); feature: deep chlorophyll maximum layer (ENVO:xxxxxxxx); material: "saline water (ENVO:00002010), including plankton (ENVO:xxxxxxxx)" | depth 35 m
TTACTGATTAAATTCGTCTATCCCCTCTTGTAACCAAGTTTTAAATAAATCTACCTCACCATAATCTTGATAGTTAGCAGATACACCCATTTGGTTTTCGTTATGATCTAAGATGACATAATAAGGTTGGGAATTGGTCTTATACGTTTCAGCTTGAAGAACTGTCCACTTATCTCCTACTGTTCTTACCTTCTTCTTTTTACCTGCAATAGTGGTTTCGTATTGTTTATCTTCATCGAGAGGTGTTCGCTCATCTACATATAAAGATATAAGCACAACATCTTCACTAAGTATTCTTTTAACCTCAGAGTCAGACCATACTTGCTCTTCCATCTTACGGCAATTTACACAAGCCCAACCCGTAAAGTCTATCATTGCAGGTAAACCCACTTTTTTGGCATGAGCCATACCTTCATCGTAATCATGGAATACCATAATACCTTGTGGACCTAAATGTTGCCCTTCTTCTTCTGAGTGAGCAACTATGCTTCCGCCCTTAGTGAAGCCTACACCGTGAGGTGATTCGCTATAATGCATCGGAGGTGGGAAAGCATTAATAATTTTCAAAGGCGCCCCCCATAATCCAGGAATCATATAAACAGTGAACATACCAGTAAGGATAGCCATAAACAGACGACCAACAGAAACGTATTTTAAGTCGCTATCGTGTGATAATTTGTACGTTCCAAGCAAATACATCGTTAAGAAAGCAAAGATGATTATCCAAATAGCAATAAATACTTCCCTTTCTAACAAGTGAGTTTGCCACACTAAATCGGCATTAGATAAGAATTTAAATGCTAAAGCCAATTCTAAAAATCCTAAAACCACTTTTACTGAATTGAGCCATCCGCCAGACTGAGGCAACGAGTTTAGCCAACCAGGAAAAGCCGCAAACAGGGCAAATGGTAATGCTATGGCTAAAGAAAAGCCTAACATTCCAATAATGGGTCCCATATAACTACCGCCTGATGCCGCTTCAACTAATAATGTACCAACTATAGGTCCGGTACAGGAAAATGAAACTAAAGCTAATACCAAGGCCATAAAGAAAATACCTACTAAACCACCTCTATCAGATGCTCTATCGGCTTTATTGATCCAGGAACTTGGAAGCGTTAACTCGAATGCTCCTAAAAAAGAGGCTGCAAATACAACTAGAAGAACAAAAAATGCAATATTGAAATATGCATTTGTAGCCATACTATTGAGTACCTCAGGCCCAAACAGTGCCGATACACCTACGCCTAAGGCTACGTATATTACTATAATAGAAATACCATAAATAATAGCATTGGTTACCCCTTTGGCTTTATTTTCACTTTGCTTCGTAAAATAGCTAACTGTCATGGGTATCATAGGAAAGACACAAGGCGTAAGTAAGGCAGCAAATCCACTTAAAAAGGCTATGAAGAATATACTCCACATTCCTTTTTTATTGGACTTTTTTTCTGCTGGCTCTTGCGAATCAGATGCAACTAAATTAAGTGAAGACGTACTTTCTGCGTCATCAACACCCTTCGTTTCGACTTGTTCAGATGGTGCACCTAAAGTGAAAGAGAAGTCAACATATTCAGGTGGTAAACATTGAGTGGCATCACAAACCATAAACATTAACTCCCCATCGACTTTTGAATCAGTACTAACTGCTTTTACTTTTTGACTGAATACAGCTTCATTAGTAAAATAAGATAAAACCATATCAAAATTAGGGTCATATTCTTGTTTAGGCTCCCCTTCTTGTGTCGTGCCAATAAGCTCATAGCTATTGGATTCAAAAAAAGTAAACGTAGTCGGCAAAGGACCATCATCTTCAACAAATTGAGAATACAAATACCACCCGTCTTCAATACTTGCTTTGAAAACAAGTTCGTACTCACCACCTCCTATATCTTCTTGAGAAAATTCCCATTCTACAGGATTAAAAATTTGAGAGAAAAGCAGTGTTGGAAACACCAGAATAATTGCTAAAAGAAATTTTTTCATGATTATTTATTTAGTTGTTCTTTAAGTATTCGTAATAATTCAGAGGGCTTTTGGCTTCCAATTAAATATTTTAAACCGTCTTTATCAGTCAATTGAATACATTCATTACCACGTGTGTAGAAATGAACAGCACCCTTAAGATGCAAATTGTATACCGCTCTATTAAAGAAGAAGCGGCTATATTTCACTTTAGTGACATCTTTAATAGAGCTCAAGTCAATTTTTACTTTTCTAGCGGTCCATAAACCGTCTAAAATTAAGCTCCCATTTGCAACACATGTTCTGAAATGAAGAATGAAAACAAGAATTGCTGAAACAAAGATTATGGCTACTCCTAAGAAAAAAAGCAGACTACCAGAACCTTCTGATTCAACAGAGTTTTCTGACCAGTAATAGGACAAAAAACAAAATAAAGCTAAAACCATTCTCCTTAAAAAGGACAACCTATTGTAGCCTAGATACTGACTTTCTTCGTATAAAATTTCACTTTCCATGTTCAATTTTCAAAGGTTCGACAAGATATACTTTTTCTGTTTCTGGCACAAGTTTGAATTCATCATTTATTCGATGACCTACTATGCAAACTATGGTATCTAACGAACAAATTACCAAAGTATTTTCTTTTTGATATGTAGAAAACTTTTCATCAATCATAAAGTCACTGACTTTCTTCTTTCCTTTCATTCCTAAAGGGGTAAAACCATCTCCTATTTGCCAAGGTCTAACCAATAACGGAAAATGGAGTTTACCGTAATCCAAAACGGCACAACGACTGTTTTTAACCATTTTAAAATCAATAGCCTTATGTATACTAAAAGCTATTTTAATAGGGCTTTCAATTGAGGAATCGCCACTTTTAACTAAAACACTTTGCAGAGCCTTTGATGGGCTTTTGGAAAGGAATAGCCCCTTCCTCTCTCTAACTATTCTGTAATCAGCATTTGAAACCTGTTTGCCAACTTCACTATTTAAAAGCCTAAAAACATCTTTCCAAGCAAACGGCCCATAATACTTCAAGTATTCATAAAGTATCTCTTGTTTCTCGTCCTGATCTAATAAATAATCAAAAGTTAGTAAAATACCACCATCTACAACTTTACAATGTCTAGTCCTAAATGTTTCATATTTTTCAAGAAGGCTTTGGTACTTCACCTCGTTATCTTTAATTTCATCTAGGTATTGATTTCTTTTATCTGTTTCAGACAACAAATTATAACGAATGCTATTTCTTTGGTAATAAGTTGAAAAATTGGATTTGTCTTCTCTAAAATTAATTGAGTTGCGTGTCAAGTATTGTTGTATATCCTTCACTCCAAAGCAAAGCATTGGTCTAATAATATTAGTATTTCTGACTGGTATACCTTGAAGAGCACCTACACTAGCTTTTCTACTTTTTTTGATAATTAAGGTTTCTATTGCATCGTCTTGATGATGAGCTGTTAGAATTTTATCATAACCCTCATCTAGACATAATGTTCTAAACCACGAATAGCGAAGATCACGAGCAGCCATTTGAATAGATAATTTATTTTCCTTTGCGTAAGATTCTGTATTAAATGTTTTGGAATAAACAGGAACTTTTAATTGTTGACCTAATTCCTTTACAAATTGTTCGTCAAGATAACTATCCTGAGCCCTCAATTTAAAATTACAATGCGCTATTGAAAAGTCATAATTCAATTGTGCAAATAGATGAGCCATTAAGACACTATCCTTACCTCCACTTACTGCAAGTAGCAACTTTTCGCCATCATTTATTAACTCATTTTTAGCGATGAATGCTTTTAACTTATTAAGCATCTAGCACCTCCATCATAGCTTTAACTTTCAGCTCACACTCCTCATATTCATCTTTTGGATTTGCATTAGCCGTAATTGCACTACCGACAGGCATAGACGCATATTTCTTTTTTGAATTATAAAGAATACTTCTTATCACTACATTAAAATCGAAATCCCCTGATGGATTAACATAACCAACAGCTCCTGAATACAATCCCCTTTTGAAGACTTCAACTTTTTCAATTAATTGCATAGCGCTAATTTTTGGTGCACCCGTCATACTGCCCATTGGAAAAGCATGTCGAATAGCGTCAACCCAATGTATACTTTCATCCAACTCAGAAACTATGGTTGAAATCATTTGATGAACTTGAGGAAAGGAATAAATACCAAAAAGCTCTTCTACTTTTACCGAAGAAGCCAATGCCGTTTTTGATAAATCGTTTCTCACTAAATCAACAATCATAACATTTTCTGATTGCTCTTTTGGACAATTTAATAACTCATCTTTCAATCGATTATCCTCTTCTAATACAACACTTCTCTTTCTAGTCCCTTTAATAGGCTGAGAAATTAATTTTGAGCCCTCTTTTTTAAGAAATCGTTCTGGACTTGCACACATGAGGTAATTCTCTTTACAACGATAAAAAGCTGCAAATGGAGGTTTCGAAATATCATACAAATTATGATATACCGAAATTGGATTTAGCACTACATTTTCTGCATAATATTCTTGGCAGTAATTGACTTCGTATATATCACCTCTGTAAATATGTTCTTTTAGCTTTTCGAAACCTTCAAAATACTGCTCTTTTGAAATCTTGGATTTTATAGATACGGACTTTTTATTTTCAACAGGCATATCAAAATGAGTTATGTCTTTAAATAAAAGTTGCATCTCTTTACGGTCAACACCCTCAGGAAAAGAAATAATAACTTCATTTTGAATAATTTCAAAAACCCACTTAGGCTGAAAAAAATGCATGATGGGAAATGATAAATTATCATCATTCTCAGATTTTAGATCTTCAATTTCATTTTTCAAATCGTATGATAAGAAACCAAAAATCCAATCTTTTTTATCCTTATGAAAATCAGACAAAGCCGAAAAACTATTCTCTTCAGAATACAGTTGTGAAATTGAATCTGCTCCGACAAGCATATCATATTTCAAGTGCTTGCCATAGTTAGGACTAGCTTCTCCTTCAAAAACAGCCGATTGCTCAAACTGAGCAGACCAACAAGAAAGTTGTCTTTTAAAAGAATCAATATTGGAAATATGATAAGTAGCCATTTGACGCATAGGTGCAAAACTAAGCAATATTCAATCCCTAAAAATACCAAAATGAGACGCTTTATTATATTTTTTTTAAATTGTCAACAATTAAACCCAAGAAATTATGAAAATAAGTGAAATCATCATTACTGCAATTCTTGTAATTGGCGCTTTTGTAATTGGCTTTTTAAACAATACCAATACTAGCCCTGATTTAAGTAATTCTCCAACAAACACTACTGTCAATATTGAGTCTTCAGCTACAAACGAAGAACAAAATCAAATCGTTATTAAGTTTGATTTGGAAGAAAGTGAGGAAATGGAAATGAGTGTAGATTCCCTTGTTGTAGACTCTATTTCTCAAGACACTTTGTTAAATATCGAATAGTAGGGAACTACTTATGAGTTTCTTTTAGCTACTGCGAAACACAAGAACATAACTGCAATAAAAGCAGATAGTCGGCCAATATAATCTCCAAAACTGATATAAAATGTTTGGACTGTATTAGTCTTTATTATGTCTTTAATCACGACTTCTTCATCCCAATTAGTTTTTCGATTTATATTACCACGGCTATCAATAAATGCAGAAATTCCTGTATTGGCAGAACGTGCAATTGCTCTTCTGCACTCTATAGCTCTCAAACTAGCATAATTTAAATGTTGTTTGTACCCTGGCGTATCTTTCCACCATCCGTCATTAGTTATAATAGCAAATATATCAGCTCCATTTCTAGCATAATTTGTTGTGTACTCACCAAAAACTGATTCGTAACATATGATTGGTGCAATTTGAGCTGAATTGGAAGGAAATACTTCTCTGAAATCCTGAGTTCCCAAACTACCTGTAATACCTCCTAAATCAATTGTCAGAAACTCTAACTTTTCTAGTATTGAAGGAAAGGGCGTGAACTCAACCCCTTGAACAAGCTTTGATTTATGATAAATTGAAATAGCAGACTTATTAACTTGAATTGCAGAATTATACACATCATAATAGGCATCTAAACCCGTAAATTTTCTAGCAGTGTGAGGCACTTCATCAAACTCTGCATAGGCTTTGTATGTTACAGCACCTAAAATAATATTTAAGTCTGGGTATTTATCAATTAAACCCTTTAAGCGACTTATTTCTGCTGCATTATCAATCTTGTTTTCCCACAAACCATCGATAATAGCTGTTTCTGGGCCAATCAAATAATTAGTATTTGAATCTAATTTAGTTTCAGCCAATTCAATAAATATATCCAGTTGCTCCATTGAAGTCAATCCATCAAATTTCTCTTGATATGGATCGATATTAGGTTGAACTACAACGACTTCAACATCTTTTCCATCATCTTCAAACTGCACACAAAAAGAAATCAAAATGGGTATAATTATTACTAATGATGGTAATGTATACTTCTTTTTGTTTTTAAAGGAATGAAACAAAAGAATATTGGCTAAAACTATCCATAAGCTACCACCTAAAACCCCCGTAAACTCATACCACTGTATATATTTTGGATAGTGAGCAAAAACATTGCCTAGTGTAAGCCATGGCCAAGACAAATCCCAATTTAGATGTAAATACTCAAAACTTAACCAAAAGCTTAAAAGTGCCCACCATGCTCGTCTGTCATTAAATTTGGATTTTAACCATACGAATAAAAAAATCACACATGCCATAAGAAAGCTATTTACCAAAATTGCTGCTACAGCGCCGAACAAACTAGCGTTGTAAATCCAATAAGTAGTGAATACATTCCATATAACGAACACAAAAAAAGAATAGGTGAAAGCACTTCTTTTTTTACTCAATCCCTCTAAGACAAAAAACAGGGGTACAAATGCCCCAAAAATAAGAAATGGGAAGCCAGACGGCGGCCATGAAATCACCAATAGAAAGGCTGAAATAAGGCAAAGTAGTAGTTTACGAAACATCTTTTGTATTATTGCAAAGCAAATATCGTATTTCTTGAGCATATTTAAACACATACCCAATCTTATTACTTTAGGAAATTTATCTTTTGGTATAATAGCCATACTTTTTGCTTTTGGCGGAAATCTAGATTTGGCTTCAGGCTGTATCATTCTAGGTGCATTTCTCGATTTTTTTGATGGCTTTTTTGCACGTTTACTAAAAGTAAATGGCAATTTAGGAAAACAACTAGATAGTTTAGCTGATTTAATTTCTTTTGGACTAGCACCTTCTGTTATTGTTTTTCAACTGTTATTTTTTGGGGAAACAGAAAAATACTTTAGTCCTTCATCGCAGAATTTTGACGACTATACGAGTCATTTCATACCGTACATAGCCTTTTTAATTCCTTTATTCTCTGCATATCGATTAGCAAAATTCAATATTGACGACAGACAAACTGACTCGTTCATTGGCTTACCTACACCAGCAAACGCTTTGTTTTTCATTTCAATTCCTTTCATTTTAGAATATCAACAAGACGGATTCATCTCCAATTTCATTTGTAAAAAAGAAACGATTGTTATTAGTGTATTAGTTTTATGTCTTCTAATGGTTTCAGAGTTAAAATTAATAGCGCTAAAATTTAAATCCATAAAATGGTCAGAAAATAAGTACAGATATATACTAATTGTATTGAGTGTAATATTATTATTGCTTTTACGCTTTGAAGCTGTTCCAATTATTTTAATTTTGTACATAGTTTTATCGATTATTAATAAGTACAGCAAATGAGATTTATAGCAGAGATTGACATTATGCCATTAAAGGCACTTTTAGACCCACAAGGCAAAGCAGTAAGCGGAAGCATGAAAAACGTTGGTCTCCCAGAAATAACTAATGTTAGAATCGGTAAGCACATTTCATTACAAGTAGAGGCTGAAAATGAAGCTGAAGCTACTAAAAAGGTAGATAAAGCGTGTTCGGAAATGTTATGTAATCAAATTATGGAAGGCTATGAGTTTAAAATTTCAGCAGCCTAAAATTATTTCCTAAGCTCAAAATTCTGTCCTAAGTATACTTTTCTTACTTGTTCATCGGAAGCTAATTCCTCCGCTGTTCCAGATTTTAAAATTTTACCTTCAAAAAGTAGATAAGCTCTATCCGTAATTGATAGTGTTTCATGTACGTTGTGGTCAGTAATAAGAATACCGATATTTCTATCTTTCAATTTAGACACTATCAGCTGAATATCTTCTACAGCAATAGGGTCTACTCCAGCAAAAGGCTCATCAAGCAAAATAAACTTAGGATCGGTTGCTAAACAACGTGCAATCTCTGTTCTTCTTCTTTCTCCACCAGAAAGTAAATCCCCTTGATTTTTACGAATGTGCTGTAATCCAAACTCATCGAGCAAAGAATCCAACTTTTCATATTGCTCTTTTTTAGACATGTCTGTCATTTCCAAAACGGCAAGAATATTATCCTCTACTGATAATTTTCTAAATACGGATGCTTCTTGAGCCAAATAACCTATTCCCATTTGGGCACGTCGATACATGGGTTGATCTGTGACATCATCATTATCAAGAAAAACATGACCTTCATTAGGTTTAACTAAGCCTACCATCATATAAAAAGATGTGGTTTTGCCTGCGCCATTGGGACCCAACAAGCCTACAATCTCGCCTTGTTTAACCTCTAAGGAAATACCGTCAACTACCCTTCTTTTGCGGTAGGTTTTAACTATGTTTTTGGCTACTATCTTCATTCTTTATCTTGAAATTTAGCTGAAACCTTTATGCTAATCTCGTACAATAACATTAATGGAAATGTTACTAGAATTAGACTCATAATATCGGGTGGCGTAATTATTGCAGCTAAAATCATTAATACAACTAATGCGTGCCTTCTATATTGCCTCAAAAAAGCAGGAGTTATCAACCCTAGCTTACTCAGAAAATAAATCAGAACAGGTAATAGAAAAACTATTCCGTTTGCTAGACAAACTGTTGTGACAGTCGAAATGTAAGAGTTAAGATTAATTTGATTAGCAACCTGAGAACTTACTTGATAGTTTCCTAAAAACTGAACAGACAAGGGTGCTACTGCATAATACCCAAACAAAACGCCTATTATAAATAACAAAGATGTATAAAAGACTACTCCTCTAGAATATTTTTTTTCAGTGGAATGAAGTGCAGGCTTAACAAAACGCCAAATCTCCCAAAAAACATAGGGAAAGGCAATTACAAAACCAGCAATTACAGAGGATATAATATGTGTGCTAAACTGCCCAGACATATTGATGTTCATCAACTCAAATGGCATTTCATCTATACATAGAGCTTCACCGAAATGAAGCGTTTCTGACATCCAACAAAAAAACTGATACGTAGCAAAGCTAGGGTCTTTAGCCGCAAAAATTATTTTATCAAAAAGTATACCAGGAAAGATAAATGCTAAAACTGTAAATAAGAGGACTGCAACTGCGCTTCTAATTAGATGCCAACGTAATACCTCTAAATGGTCTAAAAAAGACTGTTCTTGTTTTTCTTCACCTATTTCTTTCATCAAACTAATCCTTCTTTTAAAATATCGTGAATATGAACAATCCCAAAGTAATTAGATTCTTTTAGAACAATTATTTGAGATATATTATTTTGCTCCATAATCTTGAGAGAGGAAGTTGCCAATTCATCATAGCTAATCGTTTTAGGATTAGTATTCATAATATCAACAGCCTTCACCTTACTCCAATCAGCCTCACTTTCCAACATTCTCCTGATATCTCCATCAGTTATAATTCCTAGCAACTTATTTTTATCGATTACGGCTGTAGCTCCTTGTCGTTTGTTAGATATTTCAACTATTACTTCATTAATAGTCGACGAAGGTAGAACTTGCGGTGACAAATCTTGGGAACATAAATCTCCAGCTTTTAAAAACAAACGCTTACCTAAAGTTCCACCGGGGTGATATCGAGCAAAATCTGCATCTGAAAAGTCACGACATTCTAACAAACAAATTGCAAGAGCATCACCCATCACTAATTGAGCAGTAGTACTTGTTGTAGGAGCTAAATTATTGGGACATGCTTCTTTCTCTACACTTGTTTTAATTGTCCAATTAGCCTGCTCTGACAAATACGAATCCGAATTAGCTGTCATTGCAATTAGTTTATTATTCATTTTCTTGATTAGAGGAACGAGAACCTTAATCTCATCTGTATTCCCACTTTTTGAAATACAAAGCACAATATCGTTAGGTTGAACATTACCTAAGTCCCCATGAATAGCGTCACCAGCATGCATAAAAACAGCAGGTTGACCCGTAGAATTAAATGTAGAAACTATCTTTTGAGCAATATTAGCACTCTTACCAATACCGCTTACAATTAATCTCCCCTTAGACTCAAGAATTGCATTTACTATTTCAGAGAACGTATCATCTATATATTCTTTTAAATGAAGGATTGATTGCCCCTCTAAAGATATAGTTGATATTGCTATTGATTTTATTTCGCTAATTGATTTCAATAAACTAATTTTGATTAACTAAATAAATTTTTCTAAATTTATAAAGAATAATTTGACACAAAAGTATCAAATTTTAGCTTGATTATATTAAATGAATTTACATACTACATCTCTTACAGACGAACTCCAAAAGTATTTTGGGTTTAATCGTTTTAAAAGCCAACAAGAAACTATCATTAAAAACACTTTAGATCGTAATGATGCATTTGTAATCATGCCTACTGGTGGTGGCAAATCTATGTGCTACCAGCTCCCGGCTCTTGTTAGTGAAGGGTGTGCAATCGTTGTTTCCCCATTAATTGCATTGATGAAAAATCAAGTAGATGCAATAAGAGGGTTTAACGATAATGATACTATTGCTCATGTATTAAATTCATCGCTTTCAAAAAGAGATATTATTCAAGTCAAAGAAGATGTTGAGTCAGGGAAAACCAAATTACTTTATGTTGCTCCTGAGTCTTTAACCAAAGAAGAATACATCGAGTTTTTAAGAAGTAAAAAAATATCTTTTTATGCCATTGACGAGGCACATTGTATTTCTGAATGGGGGCATGATTTTAGGCCAGAGTACAGAAACCTAAGACGAATAATTGAAAATATTGGTAGAGCTCCAATAATTGCACTTACCGCAACCGCAACAACGAAAGTTAGAGAAGACATTCAGAAAAACTTAGGGATAAGCGATTGTCCTGTTTTCTTTGATTCTTTCAATAGAGATAATTTATACTATGACATCAGACCAAAAATTGATGTTGAAAAAGAAATCATCAAATTCATTAAGCAAAATGAAGGAAAATCAGGTATTGTTTATTGTCTAAGCAGAAAGAAAGTAGAAGAAATTGCCGAAACCTTACAAGTTAATGGTATCAACGCATTACCATACCACGCAGGTTTAGAAAATAAAACAAGAGTCAAACACCAGGATGCTTTCCTCATGGAAGACGTAGATGTTATTGTTGCTACTATAGCCTTTGGAATGGGCATTGACAAACCAGACATCAGGTATGTTATTCATCATGACATTCCAAAAAGTTTAGAAAGTTATTATCAAGAAACTGGAAGAGCAGGGCGTGATGGTGGTGAAGGCAACTGCGTTACTTTTTACAGCTATCAAGATATTGAAAAATTAGAGAAGTTTTTACAAGGAAAACCTGTCGCAGAGCAAGAAATAGGAAGGCAACTCATTCTTGAAACCATTTCTTTTGCCGAAACCTCCATGTGTAGGAGAAAATACATTCTGCATTACTTTGGAGAAACTTTTGATGATGCTAACTGCAATGAAATGTGCGACAATTGCCGCCATCCTAAACCTAAATTTAATGGTGAAGAATATATTGTTAGACTTCTAAATTCAGTTAAAGCCGTAAGCGAACGACTAAAGGCTAAAGAAGTAGTTAAAGTAATCGTTGGCGAAAGTAATGCTTTGATAAAACAACATAAATCCGAAGCTTTAGACGTTTACGGAGAGGGTAAAGATAAATCCAAAGGTTTTTGGCATGCCGTAATTCGTCAATCTCTGGTAAAAGGTTTTTTAAGAAAAGAAATTGAAAGTTATGGCATTCTTAAGCTAACAGAACAAGGGTTAGAATATCTTGAAAAATCATATGAAATTCTTCTAACAGAAGACCATGATTACGATGCTATAAATGCTAAAAATGCAGCCAACAGTAATCAAAAGGGCGCTGCTGTTGACAAGCTTTTATTTTCTAACCTTAAAGAATTGAGAAAAAAATTCGCTAAGGAAAAAGGGTTGCCACCAAATATTATTTTTTCTGAAGCATCACTAATTGATATGGCAAATCAATTCCCAATAAGCTCTGAAGAGTTAGCCCAAATTCATGGGGTGGGACAAGGAAAAGCACGAAAGTTCGGAGAACCTTTTTTAAAATATATAAAACAGTATGTTGAGGATAACAATATTGTTAGACCTGAAGATATGGTCGTGAAAACGGTAGCAAAGCAATCCAGCAACAAAGTCTATATTATTCAGAGTATTGACAGAAAACTGTCTATTGACGATATTGCATCAGCCAAAGGACTGACTGTTGAAGATTTAATCACAGAAATAGAAACTATCGTTGAGTCAGGAACAAAAATTAACCTCAACTATTACCTTGATGAAATTATTGACGAATATCAAGAAGAAGAGCTAATGGATTTCTTTACAAACTCTGAAGAAGCCACTTTTAACGAAGCAAGAGGAGAGTTTGAAGAAGATGAATACACTGACGAAGAATTAAGACTTTACAGGATAAAGTTTATTTCTGACGTAGCTAACTAACTGTTTATAGCCAGCCAACTCATCAAGCCAATACTATTTTTCAAAGCCGACTCATCAATATTAAAATAAGCATTATGCAAATGTTTTCTTTCCTGGTTTTTTATCCCTACACCCAAACGATAAAAACAAGCCGGAACGTGGTGTGAATAGTAAGAAAAATCTTCGGCAGTCATACGCTTAGGAATTTCAATAACACATTCTGTACTCATGTATTTTCTAGCATTATTAAAACAATCCTTAGTAAAATGCTCATCATTTTTCAAGTATGGATAACCAATTCGAATATCAATATTACACTTACCGCCCATTTCTTGAGCAGTACTAAGGCATATATCTCTAATTATTTGATGTGCTTTCTCACGCCATTGTTCATTCATAGCACGAAAGGTTCCTTCTAAACTAACTTTTTCAGGAATTATGTTTCCTGCCGCTCCTCCTTTTATAACTCCCAAAGAAAATACCGAAGGCGTGTCTTTAACATTATTAAATCTTTCATATAATGCTGTTATGATTTTGCTTGATACAACCAAAGGATTAACCCTACCCTCAGGAAGTGCTGCATGCCCTCCTATTCCTAATACATCTATATATATTTCATCAGCAGATGCCATAAACATTCCGCTACGCATTCCAATAATACCACTATCTAATTCAGGCGATACATGCTGACCAATAATTTTATCCACTTTGGGGTTTTCTAAAACACCTTCAGCAATCATTAAAGAAGCTCCGCCCGGTAATTTTTCCTCACCAGGCTGAAAAATCAACTTAACACTACCCTCCCAATCATCTTTCAATTCATTAAGAATACGTGCCACGCCCAATAGTGACGCTGTATGCACATCATGACCACAAGCGTGCATAACTCCATTATTTTTGGAAGCGTAGCTCAATTCATTTAATTCTTGAATAGGCAAAGCATCTATATCTGCACGTAAGGCTATGCATTTTTTATCTGAGTTTTTTCCCTTGATTAAAGCTACTACTCCTGTTTCAACAATACCCGATTTAAAACTAATCCCATAATCTGTTAGTTTTTGTTGAATGTATTCGGATGTTTTATATTCTTTGAAAGATAACTCAGGGTATCTATGTAAATGCTGCCTTAGGGCAATAGTATCATCAAGATATTTCTCGGCTAAACTTTGTATTTTTTCTTTTAGAGAACTCATTTGCCAAAGATTAGTTTCACGCCTCCGATAAGCAAAAGTATGCCAAAGACTTTTTTAAGTGTTTTAGCATCAATATTTACTGCCCATTTTGAGCTCAAATATCCACCAACTATAAAAGCTGCTGAAATGATTAAAGCATATTTCCAATCTACAAAACCAGCTTTGTGATAATTCCAGGCTGCTAATATTCCTATTGGAGGAAGCATTACTGCAAGACTAGTTCCCTGTGCTTGATGCTGCGTCAAGCCCAACAAAATCATAAGTAAAGGAATAATAATTATACCGCCACCTACCCCAATAAAACCACTAAGCAATCCTGCAGCAAGTCCTATAAGTATTAAAAAAAGTAAAGTAATTATAGACATATTATAAATTCCTTGCTAAGATATATAATTCAAAATATCTTTGCCTTATGATACAAATACAATCTTTCATCTTTAACGGCTTTCAAGAAAACACCTATTTATTATTTGACGAAACTAAAGAATGTATAATCATAGATCCTGGTTGCTATGATGAGCAGGAGCAAAAAACTTTAGAAAAATTTATTGCAGAAAATGAACTTAAGCCTGTTCAGCTTATCAATACCCACTGCCATATAGACCATGTTTTAGGAAATAATTTTGTAGCTCATAAATGGAATTTGGATTTGGCTATGCACGAATTAGATTTGCCCACGCTCCATTCTGTAAAAGATTACTGTACAGTCTATGGTTTTCACAATTATGAAGAAAGCCCTCAGCCCACACGATTTTTAGAGGAAGGTGGACAAATAAAATTTGGAAAAAGCACATTAGACATTCTATTTACTCCAGGACACGCACCGGGACATATCGTATTGCACAGCTCCAAACAGCACTTTGTTATTGGCGGCGATGTGTTGTTTCAAATGAGTATTGGAAGAACTGATTTGCCAGGTGGTGATTTCGACACACTCATTACAAGTATAAAAGAAAAATTATTTTCACTAGATGATGAAACCACCGTTTATTGTGGTCATGGACCTTGTACAAATATCGGCTTCGAAAAAGCCAATAACCCGTTCTTGAAATGACCACTTATATTTGAACAACAAAAAACAATTTTCAATAATGACAGATGGCTTGTCCAAAAAACAAAAGAATATAATTATTGAAGGGCTAAAAAATCATTCCACTCTCCTTTCATAATCCAATATAAGTAGATAATAGGTAAACACTCCAAATGCATACAGAGCTGCTGTGATATAAAAAATATAAGCGTAGGGCATATCCATACTTTTTAAAAATCTAAATATTTGAGAACTGAAATACCAACTGCCACTCCAAATTGCAGCAGTAACCGCAGACAATATTTCTTGGTTCTCTTTACCCACATAATTCATAGTTAATTCAGAGGTCATAGGCGCAGCCATATTCATTAAGGGTGTGCGAACCCAAAAGCATAAAATCGCTAGTGGCAGAGCCCACCAATATTCCACAAAAAATTCAGTTGTCGCTAAGGCTACCAAAGCTAAGACAGCAATTGACTGAGTTAGAGTAATCCCTTTTTTAAAGCCTAATTTATCTTTGACTTTAGGAACTAACAAAGCCATAAAAGCGACAAGTAAACTAGCCCCACCACCTATGAGTGCAAACTCTGATGAATCCACACCAAAGTCGTGATAGAAAAATAGATTGATGAAAGGAATAGTCAGTCCTGCCCCAATAGAAATAATAACTGTTGGTACTATTGCTTTGGTCAACAAATTCCAGTTGTACGACCTCCATTGAATGCCTTTCTTTTCCGCCACCACATCATCTGTCTTTAATTGGAATAATAAAAACACCCCGACCACACCAATTAATGAGATGAACAGAAGGATTGTGCCTTCATCAATATTCTTCATTAATCGACTTAAAACAAAAATGATAATACTACAACTAATAGTTCCAAAACTATGTGTTGCATAATTCAAGGATATAGCATGTGATTGATTTTCTTTTGATGTGTTTCTCATGATATAAGGCAACGTACTGACTTGAAAACAGGTAAACACTACACCCCAAAAAATAAACATAAAGGGCAATAGTGTAAACAACTGGTTGCGAATGGCTAATATCATACCAATGGCAACCAGTGGCACTCCTAAACTACCTAGCATAAAGAAAGGCTTTAACCGCTTTCCTTTTATATAAAATCCTAAAGGAAAAGCTAATACCATTACTGCTAAAAAGCGGTAGGATATGAAATTTGCTATCTCAGGATCGCTAAAGCCCTCTTTGGCTAAATAAATATTGAGAATAAGAAAAAAGGCAGATCCAATTAGCTGGATAAAAAACTCTACTTTTATCATCAGCAAGACGTGCTTTTCTAGCTGTATATACGATT